>Ga0315551_10000023_pt1 | contig 116312 bp, 93 predicted proteins | sample SalMarSW160290MG_FD_203678 | JGI IMG/M metagenome (GOLD analysis project Ga0315551, IMG submission 203678) | Salt marsh sediment microbial communities from the Plum Island Ecosystem LTER, Massachusetts, United States - Salt Marsh Sediment SW1602-90 ...
CTTGCATCTTGACATTGCTTTTTAGGTTTATTTTACTAAAGTCCTTTATAAGCAAAGATGCAGGGCATTTCGAGTATTTTTGTCAAGCAATGCAAAATAAAATTCAAGATGTCACGCTTGTATAAGGCCTAGACTTTTTTCATACGTTACGCTTATCGTAAGTCCCCACCGACCTACGACACCTTTCCAGCTCGACCGGCACCAAGGACGTAACCACCAGGCTGCAGGAGCTGTTGCTGGACGAGGGAATCGACACCGAGATTCTCAGGGCTTCAGTCGCCCCTGAAAAGAGAGAGGAATGTATCAGGAAAAAGGTGGACTCCGGAACTGATGTGGTGATAGCAAATCCGAAACTGGTTCAAACGGGGCTTGACCTTTATGATTTCCCGGAACTCACGTTCTATCAGACCGGCTATTCGATCTTCACGCTCAGGCAGGCATCGCGGCGCTCTTGGGGGATAGGACAGAAGCGGCCGGTCACGGTAAATTATCTGTATTACCGCCCAACGATGCAGGAGAGGGCCATGCACCTGATGGGCTCAAAGCTGGAGGCGAGCCTTGCCATCGAGGGCAAGTTCTCCGAGGAAGGCTTATTCGCCATGACACAGGGCGAGGACATGACGACGTCGATGGCGAAGGCTCTTGTTGACGGCCTGGACACTGAAGGAGTGGAGCAGATGTGGTCGAAGCTTAACGATGCAGGCAAAAGTAAGGGCAGGACGGAGGCACCCGGTGGCTGGTTGTTTTATGTTAATCCCGAAAACTTTGTGAAAGAGAAAAGAGGCGGAAGGAGAAGGAAGAACGCATCATCTGGGACTCGGCAGATGTTGCTGTTCGATAATCCGTGAATCAAATTTTCTTTTTAATTTCATTTCGCAGTTTATCTGCCAGATTTATGCTCGCCGAAATCGATAATTCGATTCCTACCTTATCTGAACTACCCTTTACAATGTTTTCAAGCGAGTCAAAAAAAAGCAACGAAGTAAATTGCAACATCCTTTTTGAATTCGTGCGCGCGTGGATAGAATAAGTCTGGTAATCTAAAATAGATCGGCAGTAGTTTCTCCTGAATTTTTTCGATTTTGATTTTTTCCTTTTTATATGGTTTTTCAGCTCTGCTCAGAATTAAATCCACTTGATTAATATCCCCCAAGATGTGCCTGGATTCCTTCTTTTCTCTCCTCTCCTCAATTTCTATCATCGTTAAATAAGTTATCGAGGAACCAAACACCATCGCCGTTATTGTTGCAAGAAAAGTAATATTATTATGATAAATTATTAAAATCAAAAATAAAAGCAAGAATATACCGTAAGACATGATATTGTCTTTTCTATTCATTCACTCTCACCATATTCACAATTCAATCTTAGCAAAAAGAATTAAAAGCATATCCTTGCTATCAAGGAGCTGAAAATCGTGTCAATGAGAGAAGGCAAAACGCTCCGGGGCCCCAGCCAGAAAAATTACCCCCCCTGCATCCCCAATTTCTCCGGCTGCCCGTACCGTTTTGAAAATCGTCAATCATAGGAACAAATAGCACTATCCATGTCGATTCACCATTTATTGCAGAAGCCCTTTTGTGGAAGATTTCCACGGCCTCATAAGCGACACCGATTTTCCAGGCCGGTCCTTGCCAGAACCGTTCCCCTCCAACGATGAAAGTCACCCCCGTCCTCTTCGTCTGCTCCAATCCCTGTTCACAGACCGGCTGAGCTTCTTGCAAAAAGCACTCGATGAACTCGAAGGGGCAAGGAAGGATAGGGAACAACTGGCTCAATACGCCCTGAAAGAGCTTGACCCGGAGATACAGGAGTGCGAGGTATCCCTGTCGGCACTGAAGGCCGCCATGAACAACACAGAGCGGCGGGGTGACCTTGAACGTAGACTGTTTGCGTTGAAGCGCCAGCGAAAGAGCGAGGCCCTGATAAGCTGGCGGGACCTTGGTGTCCCCCTTCCAATTGCGGGAGGCCGACCTGCCGCAGCATTTAGCCATCCTTGGACGTTCCGGTGCGGGAAAGACAAACGTTGGCTATCTGATCGTACGGAACCTGCTCAGAGCCGGAAAGCCGTTCATCGCCCTCGACTGGAGAGGGACATACAAGCACTTTCTGAGCCGATCCGAAGGCAGGGATATTCTTCTTTTCACCCTGGGCGAAGAAAAATCGCTACGCTTCAATCCCCTTGAGCCTCCTGCAAATCTGAACCGCACACAGTCAGAAGCCTATATCCGAGACGTAGTGTCAACGGTATGCACGACCTATCTGCCAGGCCATCACTTGCTCAGCACCTGGGGAGTGGAATACCTCTTCCTCAAGGCCCTCGATTTTTCAAGATGTTCCCTGACAAACCGGCAACTTTCGTCGATGTTCGTCGCTACATAGACCGGCTCAACGTCGAGAGCCGGGCCAAGGACTGGCCGGGAACGCTATACGCTTACGAAGAATACACACCCAGGGAATAACTGTACTAACTTGGTCCGGGCTACTCCAGGAGAGATCTCCGCAAAGATTGATCGTGGTTGCTGCCGTGCGACTTGTGTCTGACCCTGACTTCTGCTACACGTACTCGTAGCGGGTATGCGAGGATACCGTTCAGGGATTTGTAGTGCCTGCATTTTCCTATCCTTTTGAAAAGAAGCCTTTTGTAGAAGCCAACGTGATTTTGTGTCACCGCAACGCAAAGGTCATCAATATGTCGGGCCTCCGCTTCCTCCCACAGAGCCTTGCATAGTTTCACCCATAGTTTGCGACTGGAACCAGACTGAACCTCGGCCACCCCCAGAGTGGAAGCCTCAGCAAGCTTTCTGCCTCGCTTCCTCAATTGGTTGATTACTTCTGGAAAGACCCGCTCCATGGGCAGGCCTTTTGTCGAGTCTATAACAACTCTTACGGCTCCGATTACTTGGCCGTTTTCCATGGCAACGAAGTGGGTTGTCGTCGATAATTCGTCCCATTCGTCGACCATAATTCTATTGGGATTAGGAGATATATATCCCTTTCGCAGATATCTATCGTACCTGAGCCGAAAGATAGCCTCCAACTCATCCTGACCATTACTTCTTTTGAGTCTCGCATGACGATTTTTCATTGAATGTCGTAACTATCTCAGCCATCTTCTCCCAGTCTCCTGTCCACATCGCCCTGGCGGTAAATCTCTTAGAGCGTGTGTGAAAAGCCCGTTTTGTCATTCCGAGCGGAGCGCAGCGGAGTCGAGGAATCTGTTTTAATAGACCCCTCGACGCAATTTACCCTGAGCGAAGTCGAATGGGCTCGGGGTAACAACAAAATGATTCTAAGCTTTTCACACACCCTCTTAAACTCCACCAAGTCAATTCCAAGCACGGATCCAACCAGGGCAATGTCATCGGTAAGCTGGGTGACCAGGCCGTTACTTTCCAGCTTCAAAGCAAATTGTTCCGTGACTCTGGCAAACTGCCTGAAGCTCATGCCATTGAGCTTATATGGCAGGGGCGACCAGAACGATGGTGGGAAAAGCGTCTTGATCTTGTAATCCATGACCTGACGGCAGTAATTCTCCGCATCAAGACCGAAACCGTATCTTTCCGGATTCCGTGCCCACGGTGTTCTGGGGTAAATTCCTGGAAACTGGATGAAAACAGAGTCAGGTCTAATATCTGCCAGCAGTTCAAAGGTCTCTTTCATGGTCCGGTCGTTATCGCCGGGAGCGGGCAGTATCACGCTTCCGACAACGAATATACTCGCATCCTTTGCTGCCTTGACGGCTGTTCTAATCTGCTCCACTGTGGTGGGCTTGTTCATCAGATCTAGAACCTTCTGGTTTCCTGATTTTATCCCGAAAAGAAGCCCGAACAGTCCGGACTGCTTCAGTACTGCGGCATCGTCAGGACAGAATTCCCTGACGTGGCCGTACGAGCAGTAGCTGACTTGAAGGTCTTCTTTTATGATTTTGTCAGCAATATGTCGCATCAGTGTTGCAGGAGTGCTTGATTCGGCGTACCTGAATGACCTGACTCTATACTGATTACGAATGTGCTTCATTTCCCCAACGACGCGGGCAACTGTTTTTACTATCCTTTTGTGTACACTCTTTACCGACTGAACACAGAAGGCACAGCCGTAGGGACATCCCCTGCTCTCATCGAGAACAACGATATTTATCTTCTCGTTGCCTTTCATTGCCGGATAGATGTGTTTGTCGTAAACCGGCATTGGTAGAGTGTCCAAGTCCTCGATCCACCTGATTTCCCTTTCGATGCCATCCGGCGTAATAAGATTCGGGAAATCGAGTTTGCCCTTACCGGAAACATAATCAGCAATCTGAACAATTGTTTCCTCTCCCTCAGCATAGACCAAACCTTCAAACGCTTTCGTCCTTTCAAATATAAGTCCACGAAAAAAGTCCACATGTGGGCCTCCGGCGAATATCTTCAACTCCGGAAACTGTCTTTTCAAAAAAATCCGCCATCATTACAGGGCCATCGAACCCATCGCCGTTCCACAGCTTGAATCCCACGAAATCAGGTTTTTGCTTTCGGATTATCTTTGCCATTTCTTCAGCAATCCGTATGACTTCTTTTGCACGGTACCTAGCAAGCTGTCTGTCCACAAAGCGGAGCCGCAACAACCCACACAATCCCTTCAGCATTCGAGAAGCTCCAGCAAACTGAGAACCGCTTTCTGGGTGACCCAGCCGCCTTTAGGCTTCAATCCCATGTACTTGATCAGCTCTCTGGCCCCTTCCTTTGTGCCCTCGTAGCCGAGCTTGTACAAAAAGTCTTCCCCGTTCTTCTCTCCTATCATCTGTATGTTCTTCGCAAGGGCCTTGGCAGGAATCAGGATCCAGTCCATCCTGCTGAATAGGGTTATCCTTCCCTTCTCTGCATCGAAAACCCTTCCGGCCAGGAGCTTCTTCAGAATCCAGGACAGGCCCATTTGAACACCATAGATTTTCTTCGTGCGTTACTTCCTGATTTATGTATTTGTCAGCGTTCCTTAAATGTTTCGCACCCGTCTTGCTACCGGGTTGTATAGCCTCTCCAGGGCCCGTTGCATGTCGGGCTCGACTACATCCGCGTAAGCTTGCGTGGTTCCTATGTGAGAATGTCCAAGCTGTTTCTGGACAAGCCGTAGGTTGTAGCCCTCTTTTAGTAACTGCTTTGCTGTCGCTTTACCTATACCTGATGATGCCCCTGTCAAAAGGACAACTGTTTCATTGATATTCTTCATTTTCAAATCCTTTCTCAAAATTAGCCTTTAGAGACATAGTGTCTCCTATATAAAAGACAGCATGTCTCTTGTTAAACCTTTTTTTGTGTTTTTTTATTTTTTTATAAGAGACAAGGAGAAGCAACTCATGATAAGGTCGGTGCATACTCCGTTTAGGAAGCAGACCGACAAATCTTGTTTATGCGAAAAAACAAACGACTTTTTGAGATACTATATCGCACATAATCTGCAGCTGCTCATGGTCGGTTTCATACACCTTAACAACATCAGTGTATTTGTTGCTCTCTGGTGAGAAATGAGTTAACAAGTTAGGCATGTGTGAAAAACAAGCTTTGTTAAAAAATACATTGCCTTTTTGTGGAAAGATCGCTAAGTAAAAGATGTCACTTTCAACCAGGTCCTGGAAAAAGTGGGTCCCAAAAGAAAGCTCCGGCATTAGATTTCCACTCTCGTAAGCAATCTCCGCCAACACGGCGACCTTGTTGATTTCAGCGAAACTGACAGGAACCCCAAGACTCGGCGTTGTTGTTCCCCATCTACCAGGCCCGATTAAAATTGTTGGAGTGGTTTCTCTGTCGGGTATTTGACTATTTAATTTACCCACCAATCTGGCTATGTCATATTTCTGTGTGAGAGGCATTTGCACATAAGCTGCAGGATTAACATAGATGAGTCTTCTTATCGGCGTTGAGATACTACCACCCATCGTATATCCACAAGATTTAAATAAAATCTTTTCCGAATCGATTTTTTTGGGTATCGTCACTCTCGCATTAAGCCCTTTCGTCTGTAATGGTCTACATTGAACCAGATTAATCTTCAATTCATCGTTCTTCGTAAAGTTAGCGGTGAATTCAATATCAACAGGGTATTGATAATGACTTTCCAAAGTCTCAAGCATTTTCTGCATAATTTGCGGAAAATCGGTTTTTGATAGCAGTTTTTCAAATGTCAATATCCAAATGTTTTTACTTTTCATGCCGAGCTCTTTCATCCTCCGTTCTGCTCGATGGTCCCGACTTGCTACCAGGTCTAACTTCATGTCAATCTCTTCGAGTAGATTAGCTACCTTAAGGGTTCTTAACTTATCTTCTGTGGCGTCGAGTAGATCAACGTTATGTTGAGAAAACTTCATAACATCTTCGATTTCAGAGTAAGGCCGTAATAATGGTTGGTCTAAAGCAATTATTTGGGGATAATCATCTTCAACACGTTCTACTGCTCTTGTGCCAAGGCCGAAAACCAAGCGCAACATACCTGCTTTGGGATCAAGCTCAGACTTCCAGACAAAAGTGTTGTGGGAAAAACCAACGCCGGCAAGTACAGGGAAAAAGTAATGGTTTTGATATGAACCTGACACTCTCTGGATGAGTAAAGCCATTTGTTCGTCCTGCTGGTCCAGGCCTCTTTGTAAGCGATATGTGAGCGCATTTTTGTCCATAGTGCTTGCATAAATCCTCCGAACCGTATTCTCAAACTCGGCATAACGTTGTTGTGGGTCGCCCTGATTCACTAAAAAAATGCTTTCATATTTACCGGCAAAAGCGTTTCCAAAGGAATCTTCAAGCAGACTGCTCGAACGTACAATTATGGGAGATTGACCGAAATACTCTATCAATTCCTGGAATTGTTCGCGTATTTCATCAGGGAACTTTCCGCGAAGCAGATTTTCTTTCATCTCAGGGGCGACTTTGAAGTAACCATCTTTAGTTTTTTGCTTCATAAACAATTTCCACCAGCCGTTTTCTACTATGTAGCTGTAAAAGACATCCGAACCTACATAGAATGAGTCATGAGGCTCCAAGTACCGGCTCCAGTCAAGAGACTTATCTTTTAACAAAATATTCTGGGCTATGAGCATACCTGCCGCTTTGCCGCCGATGAATCCACTTCCAACCAGTTTATTCTTGATGTTGATCAAATCACCAAGCGAAAAGTTATCCTGTGCGAGAAGCGAAATTCTCTTTTCACGTCCAATCATTATTCTGCAAAGCTGTCTAATGATTTCCTTAACATCCTCAGAATCCGAGGGTTCTGCCAGTAAGCTCTCGGCTCTCATAAAGAGACGATCCCAGTAGTCCAAAGTTCTGGCTGAACCTTTCAGGCCTTTATCCGAAATATGTGAGAAAAGTCTTGTTGCATCCATACTACTCATAATCGGCGAGAATTTTTCTCCCTGCTGCACGTGCGGAAGAAACATTGTCGGGGAGTAACGATTCCAAACCTTCAGCGGGTGGACGTAAGAGTTTCCTTCGAAATTATGCAGGTCTAATAACAACTGAGTTGTTTCTCGAATGCGGGCAACAGTCTGAAACGAATGACGGTTTCGCAATATAGTGAAATAGGTAACGGTGTCCAGCTCAAAAAGATAGGGACAAGTAACCATAAAGAAATTTCCGATCATCAAGTCAGTTGCCCATGCCGATAGCAGGTCGGAAAGGCAGTCAAATATGTAATAAGTCTCCCGTCCTTCCTGGGATATTATAGTATGGACCTTTGCAGTGAATGCCTCGAAACCACTGGTCGCGTCCAGTTGATAGGTAGTGACATCCGGCTGGTTTTCCACGAGAGGTTTATGTTTGGCAAACCTCAGGTAAACAATGTTTCGACCGTCTTGTACGGCGCGAGCAACATAAGGAGCAACAAATTGATGATAATCCTCTATACGATCGACCTGCCATACAACATTGTCACCTTTTTTCAAGCCGCAAAGTATTTCATCCAAACCTTCAATGCCGGTACTTGCCCATGCGGTCATAAATCAACCTCTCTTTCTGCAGTATCGTTTGTAATCAATTCCCAGCTCCTTTACTTTGTATCCTATAATTCGAGATGTAGTTTTCAGGTCACGGGCTGTTGCAGCAAGATTGCCATTGCAGCGTTTTAGTGCATCGACAATTATGTCACGCTCAAACAAATCGACCCTTTCGTTAAGCGAACCTGTACCAATGGTATCAGATGCATCGGAGGTTTGCAGTGTCGGAGGGAGGTGATGGCCTTGTATAACACCTTCGGTACTCAGTAAGACCGCTCTTTCAATACAGTTTTCCAGCTCTCGTACGTTTCCAGGCCAATGATAGGCCACCATCATATTGATTGCCGGGGTACTGATTCTCCGCACATCTTTGTCCATCTTCTTTGAATATTGCTCCACAAAATAGTCGGCCAACAAAAGAATATCGTCCTTGCGGTCTCGCAACGGGGGGAGAAAAACAGGAAATACATTTATACGATAGTAAAAATCCTGACGAAAGGAACCTTCTTCCACCGCTTTTTCCAGGTCACGATTAGTAGCGACTATAATCCTGGCGTTGGTTTTTATGGTGCGGTTGCTGCCTACTCGTTCGAATTGGCGTTCCTGGAGGACCCGAAGAAGTTTGACTTGCGTAACAGAAGAGAAATCCCCTATTTCATCAAGAAATAACGTGCCGCATTCGGCCTCTTCGATGCGTCCCTTTCGGCTCTGTATTGCCCCGGTGAAGGCACCTTTTTCGTGACCAAACAGTTCGCTTTCAATCAGGTTCTCATTCAAGGCGGCACAGTTCACTCTTACGAATGGCTTGTCTGCTCTGGGGCTTAAATAGTGAATCGCATGGGCTACCAATTCCTTACCTGTACCCGACTCCCCGCGAATAAGGACAGTTGTGCCACTGGTGGCTACTTGATGGATTTGACGATATACGTCCCGCATAGCACTGGAATTGCCTATGATATTTTCAGGCCTGAACCGGTCTTCAAGCTCATGACGCAATCGCAGGTTCTCATCCTCAAGTTCCTGCCTTCGTACCGCAACTTCCCGCCTTACCCTCACGTCGTTGGCGACCATGCTTGACACGATACTGAGAACACGCATGTCCTCATCAAGTGAAGCCGTTTCATCAAAGACTCTATCAACTGAGATTGCTCCGATCACATCCTGCCCAATCGAAACAGGCACACAAATGAAACTGATCTCTTCTTTTGTTACGTTCCAGCGGTCGAAACGATTGAGGAATAACGGTTCCTGTGATACCTTTGGAACAATCATTGCCTTTCCGGTCTCCATAACCTTTCCCGTTACACCTTCGCCCATGCGATACCGTATCCTCCGGCTATGTTCTTGTGAAAGATTGTGTGCCACTTCAATTCTTATCTCGCTGCCGTCCGGCCCCAGAAGTGTTACTGTGCCTCTGTTCATTCCCAGCTCACGATCAAGTATATCCAAAACCTCAGCAAGGGCCTGTTTCTGGTTCTTAGCTGCTGCCAGTATATGGCTTATTCTATAAAGAGTCTCAAGTTCCAGCACGTGACGCGCTGCATGTGCTGTCTTCTTTTGCAGATTTAATGGTTTTGAAGGCATAATTCAAACTCCTTGTAAAACAGCTTAATATTATCATAGGACATAATTGTAATGAATTCAAATTAATATTACAAATATGTAATATAAGTAAAATTAAACTTCGCCTCATTATTTGTTTATAAGTCGCCTCACGACAAGACCTTATAACACTGCACAAAAAGACCTTGTTTTTCCTTTATTGTTGCCTACATTTTACAATATAATACTTCTTAGCTACAAATATGTGGTTCTTTTGCTAAGTGCGACGTAAATGTCACGACATACCCTGCCACTCCGCACCAGAATATAACGCATATCTCCTTGTTAGATAAGGAGTTATGTCCAAATGCCACAATCTGGCACGCTTATTGCTTAAAAAATATAGGCTGTATGCCAAAGTGCATCTCGCTTTAGAACCGAGTAATGCCAAGCCATAAGCGGAAATGCTTTGGAAAGGTACTGAAGATGGCTATTGTAAAAAGTAGTGTTTTACAAAAAAGTGGATTGGTTTTGTCGGTACTTTTAGCACTGACTCTGTTCTCTAATAACGCACTGGCTGGTGAGGAGACAATAAGTATCGTGCATTTAGAGCAGGGTCTGGATACGGTATGGGTGCTTTTGGCAGCATTCCTGGTGTTCTTCATGCAGGCTGGATTCGGGATGGTGGAAGCCGGATTCATCAGAGCAAAGAATACGTGCAACATCCTGACCAAGAACTTCCTCGACTTTTGTATGGCTTCGCTTGGCTTTTTCCTTATCGGTTATGGCTTGATGTTTGGCGATGGTAACGGTTTTTGTGGCGTGAAAGGCTGGTGTCTATTTGGGCTTGAGTCGACAGCTAATGGCATTCCTCTTTATGCCTTCTGGCTGTTTCAGGCGGTGTTTTGTGGGGCAGCGGCGACAATAGTTGCCGGTGGAATGGCAGAGCGGATGAAGTTCCCGGCTTATTTGATTTACTCGTTTCTTATCTCAGCCTTTATATACCCAATCGTCGGGCACTGGATATGGGGCGGTGGTTGGCTCGGCAAAATGGGTTTTTCCGATTTTGCCGGGTCGACCGTAGTCCACACAGTGGGTGGTTTTGCGGCTCTTGTGGGAACCTCTATCCTGAAACCGAGAGAAGGAAAATATGGAATGGATGGCAAACCAAATGTTTTTGCCGGTCATAACATCCCGCTGGCATCCTTAGGTGTTTTTATTCTTTGGTTTGGCTGGTTCGGGTTCAATGCCGGTTCAACACTTGGCGTAGCTGACGGTTCGGTTATAGGTCGGATTGCTATCAATACAAATTTAGCGGCCGCATTAGGTGGAATCGCTGCTATGGCAACAGTTTGGAAAAGATTCGGCAAACCGGATTTGTCTATGGCAATGAACGGCGCTCTGGCCGGGCTGGTAGCTATAACCGCACCATGTGCATACGTGGAGCCATGGGCAGCATTAGTGATAGGAACAGTTGCCGGGTATCTGGTCGTAAGAGGTGTCGAGCTGCTCGATAAGCTCCAGATTGATGACCCTGTAGGAGCGTTTCCTGTTCACGGCATCTGTGGGATTTGGGGTACGCTATGTGTTGGTATCTTCGGCAGGCGGGCGTTAGGACTGGCGAATAATGGTTTTGTCTATGGCGGCAATCCAATGCAACTGGGTATCCAGATAGTAGGCAGCGTAAGTACGGTTGTTTTTATAGTCGTGAGTATGGGTATAGTATTCAAATTGATTAATTTGATTGTTGGCCTGAGAATAGGTCGGGAAGAAGAATTGCGAGGGCTGGATATCGGTGAACATGGCATGGAAGCCTATGGTGGTTTCCAAATATTCAACACTACATAAGACAACTACATAAACATGGAGTGCGACATGAAGCTTGTAATAGCATACATTCAGCCACACAAATTAAAAGACGTCAAAAAGGCATTATATAAGGCCCAGGTATTCAAGGTCTCCGTTACAAATGCGCTGGGTTGCGGCGAACAACATGGTTATGAGGAGAGCTACCGGGGTATTAAGTTTGAAGTAAACCTGTTAAAGAAAGTTCGCCTTGAGATAGCGGTAAATGAGGATTTCATTGAGAAAACAATCAATGCAATCGTCGAAGGGGCAAAAACCGGACAGATCGGTGACGGAAAGATATTCGTGCTTGACCTTCCTGAGTGTATCAGAATTCGTACCGGCGAAAAAGGTAATAAGGCAATTGGTTAGTTATTAAAAAAGCTCATTGATAACAAAAAGCAACAATTTTTGAAAGGAAGGAACTGATGACTCCGAAAGATTTTATTGAATTCGCAAAGAAAAATAATGCGAAAATGGTTGACCTGAAATTCACCGACCTCTTAGGAACATGGCAGCACTGTTCTTACCCAATAGAGACCTGGGATGAAAGCACATTTGAGGATGGACTTGGCTTTGATGGTTCGTCGATTCGTGGTTGGCAGGGAATCCATGTCTCGGATATGTTAGCTGTGCCAGACCCGGATACCGTAGTGATTGACCCTTTCTTCAAAGAACCAACAGTCAGTGTTATCGCCAATATTGTGGATCCGGTTACCAAAGAAGACTACACTCGTGACCCTCGGCACGTTGCGCGCAAAGGAGCGGCTTATTTGAAGGAAACCGGTATAGCCGACGTTTGCTATATAGGGCCTGAGCCGGAATTCTTTATATTTGATGAGGTCCGCTACGAGCAGAATCAGCATACGGGAATGTATCAAATAGATTCTGTCGAGGGAGCCTGGAATACGGCCCGCTTTGAAGAGCCGAACCTGGGTTATAAGCCGAGTTTTAAGGGCGGTTATTTCCCGGTAAGCCCCACCGATACTTATCACGATCTGCGTGGTGAGATGGTTCAAGAGATGTGGAAAGTAGGCATTCTGGTCGAGGCGCACCATCACGAAGTTGCAACGGCAGGGCAGGCCGAGATCGATATGGTGTTTACCGATCTTCTGAAGATGGCTGACCAGTTCATGTGGTACAAGTATATCATTAAGAATGTAGCCAAACGCAACGGCAAGACGGTAACTTTTATGCCCAAGCCGGTCTTTGAGGACAACGGCAGCGGGATGCACACTCACTTTTCGCTTTGGAGGAACGGAAAGCCTCTGTTTGCAGATAATGGGTATGCCGGACTCAGTGATATCGGCCTTTATTCAATTGGCGGGATCCTCAAGCATGCACCGGCGATTTTGGCTTTTGCGGCGCCGACGACAAACTCCTACCGTCGTCTTGTGCCTGGTTTCGAGGCTCCGGTGAACTTAGTAATGTCGAAGCGGAACCGCTCCGCGGGTGTCCGAATCCCGATGTACTCGGAAAGCCCGAAGGCAAAACGTCTTGAGTTCCGCTGCCCCGACCCGACCTGCAACGGCTATCTGACGTGGACGGCGATGCTAATGGCGGCTATAGATGGTATCCAGAACAAGATTGATCCTGGTGAGCCGTTGGACAGGGATATTTACGAGATGACACCTGATGAGCTGGATAAATATCCAAAAACCCCCGGCACGTTAGCTGAAGCGATTGACGCCCTGAAAAATGACTACAAGTTCCTGACGACCGGCAAGGTATTCACCGACGACCTTGTGGAAATGTGGATAAAGTGGAAACGCGAAAAAGAATTGGGTCCTTTAGCTCTTCGACCGCATCCTTATGAGTTCAACTTATATTATGATAGTTAAAGAAAAGAAAGATGCAACATGCTCATAAAAATCAAGGCTTGTATGAAAGCCGGCGAGAACACGATGCCTGCGGAATAGGTGCAGTTGTAAATATCTGCGGCAAGCGCGACCACTCGATTATCGAGTATGGCAAGCAGATACTTATCAACCTGCAGCACCGCGGAGCAGCGGGAGCCGATGAGACCACCGGCGATGGCGCTGGGATTCTTATACAGATTCCACACGAGTTTTTCAGTGCTGAATGCGAAAAGCTGGGCTTTAGCCTGCCTGAACCAGCTCATTACGGTGCGGGTATGGTCTTTGGTTCAAAAGATACTAAACTTCGCCAACAGTGCGATGAGGTCCTGGAGTCTGCCCTTGATTATTATGGAATGACGGTACTTGGATGGCGAGATGTGCCAACTTCCAGTGATTGTCTTGGCCAAATAGCTCTGACGGCTGAGCCCTCTATCAGGCAAATTTTTGTTGATGGGTCTGGTCTCGAAGATGAGCTGCTTGAGCGACGTCTTTATTTAGCACGCAAACGCTCCGAACGGCTCGTCAGAGAGAATTTCGGCGAAACTGCACTGGACTTTTATATAACCAGTCTTTCATGCAGAACAATCTGCTACAAGGGAATGTTTATGGCCTGGCAGTTGTTTGCTTACTATCCTGATCTTACTAATAGACTTCTTGTATCGGCTCTTGCCATTGTGCACCAGCGTTACAGCACTAATACATTTCCAAACTGGCGTCTTGCCCAACCATTCCGCTGTATAGCTCACAACGGCGAAATCAATACTCTTAGCGGCAACCGTAATTGGATGCAGGCACGCGAGACGATAATGGCCAGCGACGTCTTCGGTGACGATATGGACGACCTGCTGCCAGTCTTGACGCCAGAAATGAGTGACTCAGCGTGTTTTGATAGTGTGCTGGAGCTACTGGTTCGCTCTGGAAGGAGCCTGCCTCATTCGATGATGATGATGATTCCGGAGGCTTTTGGTCAGAAGTATCATATCAGTACGGATAAACGTGCATTTTACGAATATCACGCATCTATAATGGAACCGTGGGATGGCCCAGCCGCGATGGTCTTTACCGACGGCCGGGTTGTTGGTGGAACACTTGACCGCAATGGTCTAAGGCCCTGCCGCTATCTTGTAACAAATGACGGTTTGGTCATCATGGCCAGTGAGGCTGGAGTTGTGGAATTTCCACCGGAAAAGATTCGAAGAAAAGGACGCCTGCGGCCAGGCCATATGTTTCTTGTTGATACGGTCGAAGGACGAATAATCACCGACAATGAGATAAAAAGCAAGATTGCACGGCAAAAACCATACCGCAGATGGCTCGAGGAAAACAGAATCGAACTCCGTGGCTTATTTGACGCCCCAAAACTTGTCAAAAGCGACACTGAGACTTTAGCACAACGGATGCAGGCATTCGGGTATACGCGTGAAGAACTCAAGATGATTTTGATGCCAATGGCCATCAATGGCCAAGAGCCCGTTGGGTCTATGGGCAACGATACACCATTAGCAGTGTTGTCTGACCGTCCAAAACTGTTATTTAATTATTTCAAACAGCTTTTTGCACAGGTGACGAATCCAGCAATTGACCCTCTTCGGGAGGGATTAGTCATGAGTCTGATGATGTTCATTGGCAAAAAGCGAAACATCCTGGAAGAAACCCCACAACATTGCAGGCAGCTTAAGCTACCGCATCCTATCTTGGCGAATGAAGATATTGAACGACTTCGCACGGTTCAACGTGATGATTTCAAGGTTGCTGCTATTCCAGCCCTCTTTGAGGCAAATACCCCTGATGCTGCTGATAGTCTTCGTCGTGGACTGAATCTATTAGTTGAGAAGTCTGAAAATGCTGTCAGAGACGGGGCCTCTTTCATTATTATCAGCGACCGTGATTTTTCTCAGACCAAAGCTCCAATTCCATCTTTGCTGGCTACGGCAGCAGTTCATCAAGGGCTGCTCAACCGAGGTTTGCGCTGCGAAGCTGGTCTCATTGTTGAAAGTGGTGAGCCGAGAGAGGTCATGCACTTTTGCCTTCTGTGCGGCTACGGTGCTAATGCGATTAATCCGTATCTTGTATTTGAGTTGCTTGATGAATTACATCGGCAAGGTGAGCTTCCAGAAACGATGGAGCCAATTCAAGTAGCGGACAATTATATTGCTGCAATCAAAAAAGGTATCTTGAAGACAATGAGCAAGATGGGCATCTCAACACTTCGCAGCTATACAAGTGCTCACCTATTTGAAGCCATTGGACTGGCCCGCTCTTGTGTCGTTGAATACTTTGCTGACACAAGCTCAAGAATTGAAGGAATCGGCCTTGAAGAGATTGCACGAGAGGCAATTTCTCGTCATGAATCTGCATTCCAGCACCGCCCTATCGGGGCGCTTGAGTTAGACTTTGGAGGCGAATATCATTTCAGACAAAAAGGCGAACAACATCTTTGGAACCCAACAACGGTATCGCGACTGCAGCATGCGGTCAAGTACAATGATGTAAAAGCATACGCTGATTACGCCAAGGCGGTAAATGAACAGTCACGAAAGCTTTGTACGCTGCGTGGTCTGTTTGAGTTTACCAGGGCGAAGCCCTGGACTGGATCAGACCCGCCTTTGGCGGGCGGCCAGGCGATAGATGTTGATGAAGTAGAGCCAGCGAGCGAAATCGTCAAGCGATTCTGTACGGGAGCAATGAGCCACGGCTCCATCAGCAAGCAGGCACACGAATGTATTGCCATCGCAATGAATCGCATCGGTGCAATGAGCAACACTGGCGAAGGTGGTGAAGATGCGGCGCGTTATACACTGGAGCTGAACGGTGACTCAAAGAATTGCGCTATTAAGCAAGTAGCAAGTGGCAGGTTTGGTGTTACCCTTAACTATCTTGCTCACGCTAAGGAACTGCAGATTAAGATAGCCCAAGGGGCCAAGCCGGGTGAAGGTGGCCAATTACCCGGCCACAAAGTAACTGATGAAATTGCCAAGCTGCGGTACTCGACACCAGGGGTAACACTTATCTCGCCCCCTCCTCATCATGACATATATTCGATTGAGGACTTGGCACAGCTTATATATGACCTTAAATGCAGTAATCCCGGTGTAAAAGTATCGGTTAAGCTGGTTGCTGAAGTTGGTGTTGGTACGATTGCTGCCGGTGTGGCCAAAGGTAATGCAGATGAGGTTCTTATCAGCGGGCACGATGGTGGGACTGGCGCAAGTCCACTTTCTTCAATTGAGCATGCCGGCTGTCCGTGGGAGCTTGGTTTGGCTGAGACTCAGCAAGTGCTCGTGATGAATGGTTTGCGTGACCGGATAAAGATTCAGGTTGATGGCCAACTCAAAACCGGCAGAGATGTTGTAGTGGCGGCATTGTTGGGAGCCGAGCGGTTTGGCTTTGGCACGGCGGCTCTTGTGGCGTTAGGCTGTACGCTACTGCGCAAGTGTCACGAGGGAGCCTGTCCATTTGGAATCGGCACGCAGGACCCTGAGCTCAGGAGACGATTTGCAGGCAAGCCTGAGTATCTTGAGCGGTTTATGTATTTTGTGGCTGAGGAGGTGCGCCAGATTATGGCTGGGCTGGGCTTTAAGAAATTCGAGGAAATGGTTGGCAGGGTCGACCGGCTGAAGATGCGCCAAGCAATTGAGCACTGGAAAGCAAAAGACCTGAACTTCTCTAACATATTGTATCAGCCTCGTTCTTTCAATGGCACAGCAATCCGAATGACCAACAATCAGCAGAATCAGATTAATGACCACCTTGATTTTCAGATTTTGGAAAAAACAAGACCCGCCATTGAAAAGAAAGAAAAAATTGTAATTGAGCTTCCGATTCGTAACACGCATCGAACAATTGGTGCGATTTTAAGTAATCACATAGTGAAGAAAAATGGTCCCGGAGGTTTACCTGATAATACACTTGAAATCGTCTTTCATGGTTCAGCCGGTCAGAGTTTCGGGGCGTTTTTGGCACCCGGAGTAACCTTAAAATTAATTGGCGAAAGCAACGATTATCTGGGTAAAGGTCTCTCTGGGGGTCGGATAGTTGTTAAGACCCCGGATAAATCACCGTTCTTATCTCATGAGAATATCATAGCAGGCAATACCGTGCTTTATGGCGCAACTGCTGGTGAGTTGTTTATTAACGGGGTTGCCGGGGAACGATTCTGTGTTCGTAACAGTGGCGCAACGGCGGTGGTTGAAGGCGTTGGCGACCATGGCTGCGAGTATATGACCGGCGGAATAGTTGTCGTGCTTGGCAAGACCGGTTGCAACTTCGCTGCAGGTATGAGCGGCGGTCTGGCTTACGTTCTGGACGAGATGCAATTGTTCGATACGCTTTGCAATCTTGACATGGTGGAGCTTGAGAGTATCTGGCGGGAGCAAGACAGAGAACTATTACATCGGCTTATTCAAGACCACCTAAGATTGACTCAAAGCAAACGTGCTCAGGATATTTTAGATGCCTGGCCGGACATGATTGGTAAGTTTGTGAAGGTTGTCCCTATAGACTATCGTAAAGCTTTGGAGAAAATGAAAGCAGCGGAGCATAGAGATGCAGAAACGACTCCTGCAACTGAGGAGGTGTTTTCATGGGTCAGATAAAAGGTTTTTTGAAATATAAACGGCAGGAAGTCGGACATCGACCGGTTGAGGAGCGAATCCGAGATTTCTCCGAATTGGACCTGCCTCTTACGCCCGATGAAATCCACCAGCAGGCAGCTCGCTGTATCGACTGCGGGATACCATTTTGTCATGGAGCAGGCTGTCCACTTAACAACTCTATCCCTGACATTAACGACCTGATATATAAAGGACGTTGGCGGCAAGCCTGTCAGATGCTTCATTCAACAAACAATTTCCCTGAAATTACCGGCCGAGTTTGCCCTGCACCATGCGAAGCTGCTTGTACTCTAAGCATTAACGATGAACCGGTACTGATCAAACATATTGAATGCCAGATTGTCGAGCGGGGATTCGAAGAAGGCTGGATAAAGCCGCTACCTGCCGAGCACAAAACGGGTAAGCGTGTTGCTATAGTAGGCTCAGGCCCCGCAGGGCTAGCGGTTGCTCAGCAATTAGCAAGGCTTGGGCATAGCATTGTCGTTTTCGAAAAAGATGAAAAAATCGGAGGGCTACTGCGGTATGGAATCCCTGATTTCAAGCTGGAAAAACACATTATTGAGCGCCGGTTAAAACAGCTTAGCGCCGAGGGTATTGAGTTTCAAACTGGTGTAGAAGTTGGGAAGGACATTTCGGCTCGTTATCTACAAAAGATGTTTGACTGTGTATGTTTAACCATGGGAGCAGGTCAGCCGAGAGACCTTAATGTGCCAGGCAGAGGGTACGAAAACATCGTCTTTGCTATGGAGTACCTGATGTCGCAAAATAAGCTTTGTTCCAGCGAACCGGTTGATGAGTCCAACTTAGTTACCGCCAGAAACAAGGTTGTGGTCGTTATAGGCGGGGGTGACACGGGCAGTGACTGCGTCGGGACTGCGCGCCGCCAAGGAGCAAAACAAATCTATCAGCTGGAAATACTGCCGAAACCACCGGATACTCGACCGCCCGATACTCCCTGGCCTGTATGGCCGCGAATAATGAGAACGTCTTCCTCGCACGAGGAGGGCTGCGAGCGTATGTGGAGCGTTATGACTAAGAAGTTTTCAGGAGTCGAGATTCGGGTCAGCCGGTTGGAGTGTTGCAGGGTTGAATGGATAAAAAAAACCGAGGGGTGGCAGATGAAGGAATTGCCGGGTACTGATTTTGTTCTTGCCGCTGACCTGGTGATCCTGGCTCTTGGCTTCGAGCATGTTGTGCATGATGGACTTATAAAGGAGATGGCGTTACAGCTTGATGAGCAAGGCAATGTAGTGGTGAACGGCTATCAAACCAGCGAGCCGTGGGTATTCGCTACCGGCGACACAATAGATGGAGCTTCACTCGTGGTCCATGCTATCAATAGCGGCCGTGAGGCTGCTGCGGCAATTGACCGGTGGCTTATCGAAAGTTAGTTAAAGGTCAGGTAGCTTATGCCGAAGCGAAAGGACATCCACAAGATATTAATCATTGGTTCTGGGCCGATTGTCATTGGCCAGGCTTGTGAGTTTGACTATTCCGGCACACAGGCCTGTAAAGTTCTCAAAAAGGAAGGTTTCAAGGTCATCCTGGTCAACAGCAATCCCGCTACTATAATGACCGACCCCGAACTGGCGCACAGGACATACATTGAGCCGATTACGCCTGAGATAGTCGAAAAGATCATTCGCGCCGAGAGGCCTGATAGTCTCCTGCCGACGCTGGGTGGGCAAACAGGCCTTAATACTGCCGTCGAAGTAGCCGAAAGAGGTATATTGAAAAAATATAACGTACGCCTCATCGGGGCAAAACTTCCAACTATCAAAAGAGCCGAGGAAAGAGACCGTTTCAAGAAAATCGTTGAGGACTCAGGTCTGCAGGTACCCAGAAGTGGCTATGCCCATTCATGGCAGGAGGCGCGGAAAATCATCGAATATGTTGGTTTTCCTACCATTATCCGCCCTTCATATACATTAGGTGGCACAGGCGGAAACGTTGCCTACAACGCCGAAGAGTTCGAGCGCTACATTCATTGGGGACTAAATCTAAGTCCTGCCAGTCAGGTCTTGGTCGAAGAATCCGTCGTCGGGTGGAAAGAATACGAACTGGAGGTAATGAGAGACAAAAGAGATAATGTTGTTATTGTCTGCTCTATCGAAAACCTTGACCCAATGGGTATCCACACCGGTGACAGTATCACCGTTGCACCGGCCCAGACTCTCACTGACAAAGAGTATCAGATAATGCGTGATGCTGCGCTTAAGATTATGCGGGCTATCGGTGTAGAAACTGGCGGTTCCAACATTCAATTTGCTGTCAATCCTGAAAACGGTAAGCTCTACGTGATTGAAATGAATCCCAGGGTCTCACGAAGTTCAGCGCTTGCTTCTAAAGCCACCGGTTTTCCTATCGCTAAAATCGCTTCCCTACTTGCAGTCGGTTATAGCCTTGATGAGATTCCAAACGACATTACCAAGAAAACACCCGCTTGCTTTGAGCCTACTATCGATTACTGTGTGGTAAAATGGCCGAGATTTACATTTGAAAAATTTCCCGGCACCGATTCTGAATTGACCGTGCAAATGAAGTCGATTGGCGAGGCTATGGCTATAGGCAGGACTTTTAAGGAGGCCCTGCAAAAGGCCATACGGTCACTTGAGATTGATCGTTATTCTCTTGACAAAAAGCATATTGATGGTGACCTTTCGCCGGTTCAGCTCAAGGAGAAGCTGCGCACAAACTGCTGGGACAAAATATGGTATGTCGCCGAGGCCTTCAGAAGAAAACTTTCCACCGATGTAATCTTTGAGCTTACCAAAATCGATCCTTGGTTCCTAAACAATATAAAGGATATTGTCAGACTTGAGGGAAAGATAAAGTCAAACGGTTTAGCAAAGCTAAGAAGCAGCGATATACGGGAGATCAAGGAACACGGTTTCAGTGATAAATACCTAGCATCTATTTTGAAAACAGAAGAGCCAAAGCTACGCGAGCACCGCCAGGGCCTTGGTGTAAACGCAGTTTACAAAACCGTTGATACCTGTGGTGCCGAATTCGAGGCAGTGACGCCTTATTTTTATTCAACCTTTGAGGCAGAGTGTGAAGCCAGTCCAACCGATAGGCGAAAAGTTATCATTCTTGGCGGCGGGCCAAACCGCATAGGCCAGGGTATTGAATTTGATTACTGCTGTTGTCACGCAGCGTCTGCACTGCGAGAAATCGGTATAGAATCAATAATGGTAAACTGCAATCCGGAAACCGTAAGCACTGACTACGATACATCAGACCGACTTTACTTTGAGCCGCTTACTTTTGAGGACGTAATGTCTATCGTGGAAAAGGAAAATCCCGATGGCGTGATTGTGCAATTTGGTGGCCAGACACCATTGAAATTGGCGGTGCCTCTGGAAAAAGCTGGAGTAAAGGTAATCGGCACCTCGCCACAGAGCATCGAATATGCCGAAGACCGAAGACATTTCAGTAGGCTGGTCAAAAAACTCAAACTTCGCCAGCCTGCCAGCGGTACGGCTATGACCTATTCGCAAACTCTAACAATTGTTAACAGACTCGGCTATCCGCTGTTAATTCGCCCTTCGTTTGTGCTCGGCGGCAGGGCAATGCAAATTATCTATGACGAGCAAGAGTTAAAAGCCTCTGTGGAAGAGGCATTTGAAGCTTCAGGTGAACATCCTATCTTGATTGATAAATTTCTTAATGATGCTATCGAATTAGATGTCGATGCCATTAGTGATGGCAAGACAGTTGTCATAGGGGGAATAATGGAGCATATTGAAGAGGCAGGTGTCCACTCTGGTGATAGTGCCTGTGCTCTACCACCAGTTTCGATTGACAGAACGATTCTCCAAGAGGTTAAAAGACAAACAAAACTATTGGCTCTGGAATTAAAAGTGAAGGGCCTCATCAATGTGCAAATGGCAATCAAGAATGGTCGGATTTTTATCCTCGAAGTAAATCCCCGTGCCTCTCGAACTATACCTTTTGTTAGTAAATCAATCGGCGTGCCGCTTGCCAAGCTCGCAGCCAAGGTAATGACCGGCATAACCTTGGACGAATTGAAATTCACAAAGGAAGTACGACGCAGTTATTTTACCGTTAAGGAGGCAGTATTTCCGTTTATTAAATTCCCTGGGATAGACACACTACTGGGCCCGGAGATGCTTTCAACCGGTGAAGTTATGGGAATATCGGATGATTTTGGAATTGCCTTTGCAAAATCACAAATAGCAGCAGGAAATAATCTGCCTATTTCCGGCAATGTCCTTTTCAGCGTCAAAGACGGTGACAAAGCCAAGGCTGTGGAGATTGCACGCAGGTTTCATAATCTTGGTTTTAAGATCATTGCCACTAAAGGCACCTGCATTGAGTTCATCAACAACAGTATTCCGGCGGAGTTTGCCCTAAAGATGACCGAAGGCCGGCCCAACATAGTGGATTATATCATAAACGGGAAAATAGACCTGATCATAAATACGACTATCGGCAAGCAATCGATTCGGGACTCATTTCCGATAAGAAGAAATGCTATTGAAAAACAGATCCCCTACGTGACTACCATCAGGGGTGTAGAGGCCACGATTATGGCAATTGAAGCACTAAAAGCCAAGAAGGTTGGTATCAAACCTATACAGTCTTACTATCGATAGGAGTCCACCAGTGAAAGCTATTTTATTACTTGAAGATGGCACCGTTTTTAAGGGCAAATCCTTTGGTGCTAAAGGTACCAAGTGCGGTGAAGTTGTTTTTAATACGGCCATGACTGGTTATCAAGAGATATTGACTGACCCATCCTACCACGAGCAGATAATTACCATGACCTATCCTTTGATCGGTAACTACGGAACCAATAAAGCGGATATCGAATCCAAAAAAGTTTTCGCTAAGGGCTTTATTGTGAAGGAAAACTGCAATTACCCCAGCAACTGGCGAAACAAAAATTCGCTGAGCGACTATCTAAAGGCCAACAATGTTGTCGGCCTGGAGGGTATTGACACCAGAGCGCTCGTAAAGCACATCCGAACCGATGGTGCTATGAGGGGTATTATCTCGAATGATGGTTTGAGCATTTCAAAGTTGAAGGAAAAGCTAAATAAATATCCTGGCCTTATTGACCGCGATATAGTTAAAGACGTAACGGCAAAAAAACCATATCACTGGGATAAGGGAGTAGTAGATGTACTAACTGGTAAGGAGAAGAAGACACAGGTTAAATACAAAGTTGTAGCTTTTGATTTTGGAATTAAGCTTAACATTCTGAGATTACTTCGTTCGCACGGCTGCGATGTATGGGTTGTGCCGGCAAAAACATCAGCCAAAGATGTATTGTCACAAAAACCTGATGGTGTCTTCCTGAGCAACGGCCCAGGTGACCCAGACCCGGTCGATTATGCGATCAATACAATACAAAATCTGTTGGGAACGATTCCAATTTTTGGGATTTGCCTTGGCCATCAGTTATTGGCACTGGCTCTGGGCGGAAAAAGATTTAAACTCAAGTTTGGCCATCATGGTTCTAATCACCCGGTTAAAAATATCCAGACTAGCGAGATAGAAATAACAAGTCAAAACCACGGCTTTTGCATAGATATTGACTCGCTCAACGATAAGGATGTGGAGCTAACACACATGAATCTCAACGACCAAACCCTCGAGGGATTTCGCTGCAAGAGAATCCCTGCTTTTTGTGTTCAATACCATCCAGAGGCCTCACCGGGCCCGCATGATTCAAATTTGCTATTTGAGAAATTTGTAAAATTGATGGATGAATGTCAAAGCAGCAAAGTCCAAATCAAGTGGGACGACTATGCCTAATAGTTGTTAGTATTACAAAAAGTTCACAAAACGTAAGATATCTGAATCTTTCATAGCCTAATTATATATATCACACAAAACCGATATCTATCACTCCAAAGTTTATACTTTTTAATCACTGGCACAATGAGCGGATTATTCTGCTTGACCCGGATATCCTTCAAGAAACCCATCTTCCGCAGGAGATTAACGCAAGAGGGGACCATATAAAGGAAATCGAGGACTGCCTCAGGCCAATCACTGAGGGCAGGAAGCCCGTTAACTGCTGGCTGCACGGCAGACCGGGTGCGGGCAAGACTGCGACCGCAAGGTCTATCTTGCGTAAGCTGGAGAAGGAAGCTGGCATCAGAGGCGTCTATGTCAACTGCTGGGAAATCGCCTATGATATCCTGCGTAACCAATATGGGATTAAGTAGGCCAATAAGCACTATCTGAAAATCCTTGAATTGGCCGCCAAAGAGAACCAAGCATCTGTTAATGAGGCTTTGCGGTTCTTAGTCAATCATGCAGACCAGATTGATTTTGATACGGTAGAACAAATGGTCAAGTCCGAACAACAGCCGCCGTCTGTAACTGATGTTTATATTGGCGATATCGATCTGGAAAGTTATGACTATCTGCTTGAATCAGCGGAGACATTATTGGTATGAGTAAAAATGATTTGCATAAGCAGCTTACAAATCTTCTCAAGGAACTTCATCTGCCGATGTTCCGTGAATATTACGCCGAGTTTGCTCAGAAGGCTGTCGCTGAAGATATGGGTTACGCGCAATATCTGTTCGAGCTGGCTCAGCGTGAATGTGAGGTTCGCAGAGCCAACAAGATAACAAGGCTTGTTAAGGCTTCAAAGCTTCCGATGGAAAAGACGATGGCAAACTTTGATTTGAAACGTTTGCCCTTGAAAATCCGTCAGCAGGTAAAGATATTTCTTGAAGGCTCATTTGTTGACAGAACTGAGAACATATTGGCCTTCGGTAGGCCGGGCAGCGGCAAAACGCACCTATTGTGCGCTATATGCCACCAGCTTGCCCTACAGGCAAAGAAGGTTTACTTTACTACGTGCGATTCGATTGTCCAGCAGCCTCTCAGGGCCCAAAGGGACCTGGAACTTGATAAGCTACTGAAGAAGCTGTCGCGGTTCGATGTGATGATGATAGATGATTTTGGTTATGTAAAGCGGGCCAGGAAGAGGAAAAATAAGGATAAATAATATCGCAATTTTTGCCCCCCATGGGGGGCACTCCCTAACGGTCATAAGTTAAGGATAAGTGTTAAGAAGAAAGGGTAGAAAAAACTGTCATTGAAGGGAAATTATAATTGACGCTGGACAACCAGTGGTTGTCGGTTCGAATCTGACCGTTGGCTTTTTAATCCACTTTGCCGGTATCCTCAATGTGGTTTATGGCCAACAGGATTTGATTTCTATCTCCCTATGTGCTATGATAGTAATATTAGAGTTGGTCTCGGAATTACAGAGTATTGTGATCGGATTCATCCTTCGCAGTAGCTCTGCTACGGAGAATGGATGCAAATCCGTGGATTTGAGGTGGGCACGCATGAAAAAGAGATTGTTTCTTCTATTATCAGCCGCTGTTTTAGTGATTATTTACCGAGCTGCTTGGGCAGCAGATAACCCACAACCTATCCACGCCGGAACGCGAATCATTCACAGCGGCAATCTTGTCGTGGAAGTGGGTGACCCCGATTCGCCGGATTGTCGCTGGAACCAGGGGCTCCGGTTTTCACTCGTCGCCAATGTGATACGAGTGCAGCTCAATGACCGTGATTTCTGCTATGCGCCGATTAACGGGGGTGCTCTTGATTATTTAGGTGGGCTGCCCATGGAGTTTGATATTGGGCAGGAGCCATTTCAACCCGATCCTCCCGGATATAACGAGGGCTCTAACGGCTCTGCATTCATTAAAATCGGCGTGGGCATCCTCAGGCGCAATTCCTCGCCATACGATTTCAGCTCCAGCTACGAGGTGGTGGAGCTGGCTCAGACCACAACCACCTGGGAGTCGGATCGGGCCCATTTCGTCCAGACCTTATCCGGAACGGCCAACGGCTATTGTTACCGACTTGAGGAAGATGTGATTGTCAAGAATAACAGCATCCTTATGCACTATGTTTTAACGAATACCGGCACAAAGACATTCACTACAGAGCAGTACCTTCATAATTTCCTGACCTTTGGTCAAACAAATGTGGGACCCAATTATAGAGTGTACTTTCCATACCAAATGACGACATCACCCCAGGTACAGGAATGGGAACCACCGGTATTAAAGATGGTGGGCAGAGGGCTCAAGTTTGTAGACAGCAATCCACCAATGGTGGGCCTGGAGAATATGATTCTGTATACGAAAACCATCTCCAGTGTTCCCAAGACCTGGGTCTACAAACCGGATGATTACCTCGGTCCTGATATGATTGCGATAGAGCAGAGTGACATCGGCCAACGGGTCATTATTGATTCATCGCTCATATCGGCCTATGTCGGCGTTTGGACCACCTCCTACCAGGTGTCGCCCGAACAATTCTTAATCATCACCCTGGCACCCGGAGAACACGCTACGTTTACGCGTACTTACAAATTCTCAACAGATGGCTCGATGCCACAAGACTGTACAGGCGACCAAATCATCAATGGAAATGATTTGTTGACGCTGTCCTCGGCTTGGCTAAGTGCGCCGGGCCAGGCGAATTGGAATCCCTCTTGTGATGTGTCAGATCCTGCCGACGATTGGATAAACAACAAAGACCTGGCAGTCCTGGGGCAGGTATGGCATCAAGATGCCGCCAGTCCGGCACCGGTAGCGTACTGGCCGCTGAACGAGACTGCCGGTATGGTCGCTGCGGACAGTATAGGCTCATACGATGGTTCTCTGTCGGGCTTCTCCGCGGATGATTCTCAGTGGGTGACCGGCCGTTTAGGCGGCGGCCTAAAGTTAGACGGCACGGAAGATTATGTGGAAGTAGAAAGCTATCCCGGCATTTGCGGTAAAAACCCTCGTGCAGTCTTTGCCTGGCTCAAAACGCAGGGAATTCCAATCGGCAAGCTTCCTATCGTCACCTGGGGGCAGAAGCTCCCGGGGGCATACTGGCTGCTGGAGGTCGATGAGGACCAAAGGCTCAGGCTATCCTGCGAATCAGGATTCATTTCTGCGAACGAACAGCAGGTAGGAGACGGCAATTGGCATCATGTAGCCGTTGTGCTCGATCCGGTTGAGCCTGAACGTCCACTCATGAGCGATGTCTTGCTCTATGTGGACGGCGAACGCAGAACGATTTACAAGATGCAAGAGGCGGAGATAAACACCGGCTGTATCGAAAATGTACGCATTGGCGGGGCACACGGCCCTGATAACAATACCTTTACAGGTACCATAGATGAAGTGGCGATATTTGACGTGGTTGTGGGCCCCACCGCCGTCCGACAAGCCTATATACAATAAGGAGTGGATCAGCTACCCCCTACTATTGTTATTAGGAACCAGAATATTCGGGAATATCTCCCAGGCATGGTCAGGCTCGCAGGAATCGCTCCGGCTCGCTAAGCTCGCCTAAGCGACGGCACACCCCTTGCTATACTAAATTTACAGAAACAATGTTACACCAACCGGCCGGGCAGACCACACAAAAAAAGGCCGGCTAAAAACCGGCCTTTTGCACCCATATCAAAATAACAACAGTCCTAAAATTCATACTTCATGCCCAGGGTAAACCAGGTCTCGTCCTTATCATCATTGATAGACTTATCCATCGTTATCTGGTAATAAATCCCCGGAGTAAGAGTTACGTTCTCGGCCAATTCAAAGTCCGTTGCGATACCGAAGACTGCATTTGTCCAATCATGGTCCACGCCCCATCCTCTGGGATCGACACCATCGTTATAAACAACTTCCGAGTGCAGCCTTAAAATCTGCTCGGGCAGCTCAGGCAGAAGGTCCTCTACGGGTAAGCCGTAGTCTAACATGAAAATATGGGCAAAACCCGAAGCAGTTCCAGGAGGGCCCGCGCTACCGACCAATGAGCCGCTTTCGGCAGGCCACAGCTTAACAAGAACGTAGGTTGGGACTAAACCTTCTACCGGCAAAATCTTCGGCCAGGACAAAACAGCGTGTATCTCTTGAACGTCGATTGACATACCCGGAGCTACTTCCAGAGGCGCATCCGGGAAGTTATAATACACCCATCCAAGCATATACTGTGTGGCATAAGATTCGTCGCCGAAAAGAGCGTTCTTGTAGTACACCGAGTAGTCCCAGCGCTCTTGATCTTCGTATCCGCCAGAGTTGGCCCTGTGGCCCATGACGCCGACACCAAAGCCGGTACCAAACAAATCCAGGTTAACCGACGGCTGAATTGCGCTCGTGTCATCGTAAACATCGATGCCGCGCCAGACATACTTAGTCTGAAAAGTAAGATCGACTGCTCCATGTAGCTCTCCCTGGGCCCGCACCGGAACAGTTGCCGCCATTAAAACAACGGCAGCTAACAATACTTTCTGTTTCATAACAATCTCCTTTCAAAAAACTGCATTTCACTACAAAATCCTGCTACAACATTATATCCATAAACCCCATAAAATACCTACCATTTGCCACTTTTCCTTTATTCGGCGGACACCGTGGGCAGCTCAGCCAGTGCCTCTTTTATCTTCTCCTCGGGATATTCGTAATCCTTAAGTTTGCCGCTAAAGTAGGCGTCATAAGCCGCCATATCAACATGTCCATGCCCACTATGGGCAATGAGTATCGTTTTCGCTTCACCGGATTCCTTGCACTTGAGGGCTTCATCGATAGCCGCCTTAATACAATGGTTTGTCTCAGGGGCGCTGATAATACCCTCAGCGCGAGCGAAGGTTACCCCTGCCTTGAAGGTAGAAATCTGATGCTCGGCTCTTGCTTCAACAAGTCCTAATCTATGCAGGTGACATATAATAGGAGCCATCCCATGATATCGCAGCCCTCCGGCATGGACCGGCGGGGGGATGAAACCGTGCCCGAGAGTGTACATTTTAATCAGCGGAGTAAGCTTGGCTTCATCGCCAAAGTCGTAAGCGTATGGGCCTTTGGTTACGGTAGGACAGCTTTCCGGCTCAACATTGATAATGCGCAGGTCTGGTTTTGTGCCATCAATTTTATCCTTGACGAAGGGCAAAAACAGACCGGCGAAATTTGAACCGCCACCGATACAGCCCACAATAATATCGGGGTAGGCGTCTGCCTTCTCCATCAGCTTTTTCGCCTCCAACCCATTGACAGTTTGATGCAGCAAGACATGGTTAAGCACGCTGCCTAACGCATAATGGGTGTCATCACGGGAAACGGCGTCCTCTACAGCCTCACTGATGGCAAGGCCCAGGCTGCCGGGACAATCGGGGTCTTTTGCAAGCATATCTCGTCCTGCCTTTGTTTCAGAGCTGGGGCTGGGAACACACTTAGCACCCCAGGTCTCCATCATTACGCGTCGGTACGGCTTCTGGTCATAGCTAATTCTGACCATATAGACCTTAATCTCAACGTCAAAGCAAGCCCCACCGAAGGATAACGCACTTCCCCACTGGCCGGCTCCGGTTTCAGTAGTGATGCGCTTGATGCCCTCCATTTTGTTGTAATAGACTTGAGCCACAGCAGTATTGGGCTTGTGGCTCCCAGGAGGGCTTGTGCCCTCATATTTGTAGAAAATCTTGGCCGGTGTATCCAAAGCTTTCTCCAATCTGTGCGCCCGAAATAGAGTGGTCGGCCTCCATAATCGATAAATATCCCGGACTTCCTCAGGAATGTCTATCCATCGCTCAGTGCTCACTTCCTGCTTGATTAGCTCCATAGGAAACAATGGAGCCAAATCGTCGGGGCCTACCGGCTTTCCAGTGCCAGGATGCAAAACTGGTGGCAGCGGCTCAGGCAAATCTGCCAGGATGTTATACCATTGAGTAGGGATTTCATTTTCATCAAGAGTAAATTTTGTTCTTTTGTCCATTTTGTTCTCCTTAAGTTTATGAGTTATTCAAACTGACCGATGTTAAGACGTGAGGAGTTTTTCCAGAAGGCGAAGCCTTGGCATAGCTAAATCCGCCGCCAGATTATACCATTGTCGGGGAATATCACTTTCTTTCAGTTGGATTTTCTGCTCCATTGCTTATCTCTCAAATCAATCATATCAATACTGAAAACACAGAAAACGCAAAATATAGTATGACCAGAGCCATACGTCAAATAAATTTATGAAGATTTTTTCCCAGATATGGGATAAACTTAACGCTCCACGCTTCCCTATTTTTCTGCAAACTCTTTCTTGAACACATCCCAAAGGGGATTATCGCGCCGCCGGATAAGCTCTTCATGCCCTTTTCCTTGCTCGCGGGCTTCCCAGTACTTCCAGCCTAACTTCTCGACACCCAGCTCGTAGTCCATCCCGTCCCAATCAGGCGACCGGTACGAATAAAAGGCCCAGTGCCAATGGTGCTCGTTAAAAATTTCGACCAAATCACTTAAGTATTCCCTGGCTCCACCGACACGCCGGTCGCATCCAAACTCCCCGACTACAATTGCTTCCGGCGGTATGTTGTACCGCTTTGCCCACTCGATTACGGACATTATACAGCGGCGCACATCGGCGGATGTCCATTGTTTAGTCTCTTCTGACCATCCGACCGGCATTGCATCAGGATATGAGAAGCGCTCCTTGTTAACGCGGTAGGTCGTGTAGTTCCAGGGAGTGTAAAAATGAAACGAATAGAGAACCTTATCGTCCTTCACCCGCGCCCCTGCCGCAGGGGCGGGGTTCACCGGCTTGAGGTAGCCAAAACCCTCAGGCGCCGCGTGAAACCAGCAGTCAAGAAGAATCGGGGTCTGTGAATCTACTTGCCGAATCGCCTCCACCATTCGGCGATTGAACCGGTTCAAATCCGCCGCCGAACCTCGATTCTTCCGGAGCCACTCTTCAAAGCCCTTGATATTTCCACCCTCGAAGCCATCTTTGCGAGCCGGATGGGGCTCGTTCAGCGGATTATACGCGACAATCGCAGAGTGGTCTTTGAGCTGCCGCGCCAGCTCCCGCCAAAAAGCCAACGCCTGCTTTTGAAATTTTTCATCCGTCCAAAGCCGGTAATCGAACTTGTAGTCATTAAGCTGCCGGTAGCGAGTCCCCGGCAGGCTGAACATAGTGAGCACAATCTTCACTTTATGCCTTTGTGCAATGTCCAGAACCTGCTTGAGCTTCTTCAAGTCAGCCGGCTCGATGCCCGTAAAATCGTCCGCATTACCTAAAAGAAAATCTCGTCCTGCGGATTGCCATGTTACCGGAGAGAGCCTGATAAATTGCAGCCCCAATTCACCAGCCGAACGAAACCAGTCTTCGGGGTCCTTTCCGCCGTCTCCGTTGGCCCCTTTGCGCTGCTCGCCCCAGAACGCCAGCTTCTCATCAGACACCGCCGCCGACGCGTTTACAACAAGGAGCACGAACGCCAGCAAGCCAACTTGTCGAAGGATTGTCATAGCTTCTCCTTAGACCATAAAAAATCAAAACCAAAAATCGCAGATCCGCCATAGCTTTAGCTAAGGTGGACTAAAATCCCAGCTAAGGTTATTTGTTAGGGACAGTCAATGTTTTCTGTGGACCGTCCAAGGCCAATAATAAGTGGCTGTTCGATTATTCTAATATTTCACCCCGCCTGTACAATCTAAGGTCAAACAAAATACAAATGCAAACCAGACTTTATCTGTCTATGCCCACGTTCTTTATTCCGCCGCAGCACTTCTTGTATTTCCTGCCACTACCACAGGGACAAGGGGCGTTGCGACCGATTTTGGGTGAATGTTCTACTATCGGCATCGGTGGTGAAAGGTCTCTGAGGTCAGGTTGGGCAGACAAGCTTCCTTCCATACGCCGAAGATTGTATTCGACAATGTACAGCTGCATAGCTTGCTCGTCTTGCGTATCTACTCCATCGGCTCTCGCTTGCATCATAAAACTCTTGCCCATCCCCCAATACTGTGGATTCATACCATTAGCAACAATTGTGTCAGCCCAACCACGGACAGTTTCAACCAAGAAGGAAGTATCACCCAGTATGCCTTCAGATTCCAGCCACCTCAGAAAAACCTCGGTTACGGGGGCTACTTTTTCAAACAAATCCCTCTCAGCAGTAATCTTACGAGGGAACACCTCCAGCAACACTTCTTCCAGCGTGTATTCATCAAGTTTCTCCGGGCTTCCATTTGTATATGTCCAGGCATACACCAGTAGGTTATATATGATAAAACCTGCATCCTCGAAGAGTTCGGGGTCTAATTTTCCCGCTGCCTCCGATTCCATAAATCTGCCGGTGAGCTCTTCGGACTGCCGTTCGGGGTCCTCATACTCTCTGCTGTCTTCTCCGGCGTACCAATTTTTTGCCATCCGCAACCGTGGCTCAAGCCACTCTTTAACCGGCTCTTCCCATAAGTTCAACGGAGGAGTATAATTCAAACGACCCTTCAAGAGCTTTAGAGCATCTGCATAATCACCGCTGCAAAACGACCTCGCAGCTTTCTTTTTCAAGCGCTTTAGAAGCTTGCCGCACTCGGTGTATTTCATAGCAGCCAGAGTCCAGGCCGCGTTGATAGCTTCTATCGGCTCAATCTCTCCACGATCTGCCTGTTGAAGTGATTCTGTGCATACCCGGATTACGCGGTCACATACTTCAGTGTCGTTACTTTTTGCAGCCAATTCTGTAAGGCCCCACAGGTGAAACCACGCACCTTCACGATCCGGTTCTGTAGCTATCGTATCCAGAACAACAGGTAGAATCACAGGGCCCATCGAGCCGCAAGCTGCCGCCAAAACCTCCATCAATAAGTCATCATCTTCATATCCGGCTTCAGCCAGTTTTTCAACTAAGAAGGCGCCAATTTCACTGCGTCTCTCATCGCTAAGCTGCGGCGCCGCCAGGGCGAATATAGCCGGAACATAAAACTCTTCGTAATGTTCGTGTTCGTACCCGGATTCCTGGGCCTGCTCGTACAATTCGATAAGTGCATCTACTACCGATGGTTCAACTACTACCTCTGCGGCAAACTTATACAATGTCGTCCAGGGAATATCTCCTTCTGTTTGTTTTAAGGCCTCCCAGGGAAGTTGTGTTAATTTATCTTCCATTATGTTTTGCCTTTCAGAAAATCCGTTTTAAACTGAATTTGAAATCTCTTGTGAATAGACACCTCACAACAACTTCTCGACATAATTTTAATTGACATCAGAGTTTTATCAAGGGTGTTCTGCACCAACGCGTCAAGGCAAATTCACCTGCTCATCAGAAACGTTACGACGCCAGTCGTAGAAACCGGACACAGACCGGCCTTGCGATGGATACCTTATGCCCCGTCGGCTCAAGGGCGCCGGTTTCCCGGTTGATACGGAAGACGACGACACTGTCCCCGCCCTGGTTGGCGACGAGGCAGAACTTGCCCGTCGGGTCAATGTTGAAGTTCCGCGGCGTTTTGATATCCGCAGTCTCGTGCTCGACGAAAGTCAGCGTCCCTTTGGACAAATCGACCCGGTAAACCACAATGCTGTCGTGCCCCCGGTTCGAGCCGTAGAGAAACTTCCCGCTCGGGTGCACGCGTACCTCAGCGCACGAATTTGACCCGTCAAAGGCGTTCGGAAGCGTCGTGATGGTCTGCACCTCCGTCAGAGCGCCCGAAGCAGAGTCGTAGGCAAAGGCTGTTACCGTGCAATCGAGCTCGTTGATTACGTAGGCGTACTTCCCGTTCGAGCCGAAGGCAAAGTGCCGCGGCCCGGCGCCGGGTTTTACCTTTGCAAACGCAGGACTATTGGCGACTATCGTCCCCTTTTCAATGTCCAGCCTGTAAATCATAATCTTGTCGATTCCGAGGTCGGCGACGAAGGCAAATCGGTCATCCGGACTAACGTTGATGGAATGTGCATGGGGTTCCTTCTGGCGCCCAGGGTTCACGCTGGAACCGGCGTGCTGCACAAAGCCGGTCGGTTCTCCGAGTCCGCCGTCCGATTTGATAGGAATCACCGAAGCACTCCCGCTGCCGTAGTTGGCGACGAGCACGTTCCTTCCCGCATGGTCAATGCTGACGTGGCAGGGCCCTGCACCGCCCGAGGGCTTTTGGTTAAGCAACTTGAGCTCTCCAGTGTCCCCGTCGATTGCATACGCGCTGACACTGCCGGCTCCGCCGGACTCACTGACCGCATACAGAAACTTCCCGTTGGGATGAATCTCGATAAAAGATGGGTTCCTGGCCTCGGCCGCAAGAACCGGATTGGCAAGTCTTCCCGTCTCGAGGTCAAGCACGCTACGGTAAATTCCCTTACTGGAATTCTCCCCCCTCGATGTATAAGTTCCGAAATAGACGGGGAGCGATTTCGCGGTAACTGTTGATAGCGCCGCAAACGAAAACATTGCAGTAATAAAAGCTTTAATGCCCATACGCAAACACCTCCTTAGAATAATGTTTAAAAGACTTCTGCAAAATCGAGGTTAGGCATACTTTGAAAAGAAAAAATTGTCTTTTAATTTTTTCTTTTCAAACAGTAAGTTGTTGTACGGTGTGTAGCTATTTGATTATTTAAGAAAATCAAAAACCTGATTTTCTAAAATAATATATGCCTAACCTCAATTTTGCATAACTCCATAATGATTAATATTGAATATCAAATCCTTCGCCGCCCGTTATCTAATGTCGAACGCTCGGCAAGGTTACTCCCACTTCTGCAATTCGATGATGTTTCCCTCAGGGTCAGTCACATAGATTAACGTGATGGTGCCGGCGCCAGGAATATTCACAATGACCAGGTCGCCAACGCACTTACCACCTGCTGCGATTACCTCGTCTCTGGCTGCTTCGACATCGTCAACCTCGAAGGCAAGATGCGCAAGTCCCGGACGATTGATTGCTGTCTCCGGCCGCTTCTCTGCTATATTGTACTGGAATATCTCAAGCGTGGGCCCGTCATCGCCATAACCCGGAAGCCGTAAATGAATGCCGCGGACCTCAGCACCGGGCACACCTGTACAGCGCTCGACCCATTCTCCGGTACCGGCTCTCTCCGGAGGAGCTGGAGTACAGCCAAGAATCCGCTGGTAGAACTCAGCAAGCTTTCGCCACTCCCCGGCAACGATGTTTGTGTGTTTGTATTTGGCCCTAATCATTTGCCTGTCTAACTATGCTCATATTGTTTTCGTACAAGAACCCAGATGACGCTGATTCTGCAATGTAAGACCCCTGCGTTTCACAAGCCGCCAGCCACTTTCAATAATTTTGCCTTCCTCCTTGTGCTCTTATTCACTTGTGTACTTATGCACTAAAAGATTATAGCCGCGTAGCCGACACTGTCGGCGCTTGTGGTGCCCATTTTGCGGAGCATTACCTCGTTACTGTTGGTGTGTGCAAGCAATAAACCCTCGGTTTTTCCGATTTGTTTTGCGGCTTTGATTGCTGCTGCGGCTGCGCCGGCGCCACAGGCATTGCAGTTCTCAGCGGCGTCGGCAAGCAAACGTTCCGGCTCAAGCTTCAAGGCCAAATCAATAAACTTTTGGTCATTGACACTATCAGCCCATTTCAAAGCGTCCGCACTTACGCCCACCGGCGTAAAGCCGTAGCGCGGGCCGTAATGTGTCAAATCGGTTGAGCCGATGCAAACAATTTTCTTGTTCTCGTCTTCGTTGATAATGTTACCAACAGACGCACCCAACGCTATGGCCTGCTCTCTCGGCGGGACGATGATGGGCAATATCTTCGCACCGGGGAACAGACACTGCATAAACGGGACCTGCACTTCGATACTGTGCTCGGCCCTGTGGGCGCTGGTGTCGCTGACGGCGGAGCCGGTGCTCAATAAGGCATCGGCCAACTCCTCGTCAATGGCGACCTCGCCGACGGGCGTTAACCAGCTGCCCCTGTCATAAACTGCCGGTGATTGGCCGAAGTAACCGTGGGCGGCTCCGAATATTACGAAGGTATGAACCTTTTCGTGCTGTTGCCTTATGGCTGAGAATACCATAGCAGCCAGACTGCCGCTGAAAGTCCAGCCGGCATGTGGAACAATGCCCGCTACTATCGTTTCAGGCAACGGCTCGCCCAGCGTTCTTGCATCAAGGCACTCGTTGATTTCGTCTATGCAGGAGTCGTGCTGGCCCGGATAAAACTGACCTGCGACAATAGGTTTTCTTTTTTGCATCTTTGGCACTCCCTTAACTGATGCGCGACTCTTATTTCAGATTTACACCCGATTATGGAATTTTATCCCTTTATACCCTATGCCATTATTTAAACTTGCATTTTGGGGCACTTGGCCATTATTATTACCGCATCATTTGAGACTGCGTAATATTGTAACTTGTAAAAAAGAAAAAACAAATGGTATCTAAAAAAGAAAAATCAGCTTCTGTGGCGGTGGTAATGGGCTCAGACAGCGATATGGACGTAATGCGGAGCTGCATTGAGCAGCTCGGCTATTTCGGTATTGAGCCGGCGGTTCGGATAATTTCGGCGCACCGTACGCCGCAGATAGCTGCTGAATTTGCTCAAACGGCAGCGCAAAACGGGATAAAAGTAATCATTGCAGCGGCGGGTATGGCCGCACATCTGGCCGGTGCCTTGGCAGCGAAGACGACGCTACCGGTCATCGGGGTGCCGTTGATTTCAAGTTCCGGATTAGAGGGGATCGACGCGCTGCTGAGCACGCTGCAAATGCCGCCTGGCGTGCCGGTGGCAACTGTAGCTATGGGGAAGGCGGGGGCTAAAAACGCCGCTATATTGGCTGTGCAAATCTTGGCATTGGCTGATAGTAATCTTCGCGAAAAATTAGCTGATTTCAAAAAGGCCCAGGAAAAAAAGGTCATCGAAAAGGACTCAACACTGCAGTAATAAAATAGACAACTTACATTGGTAAAATTCATATCAAAAAGTACCCTAAATGTGAGGAAATACGAGTTTTTCAGGTTTTTTTCTGATTTTAGAGGTAAATCCTTGTATTTGAGCTGGCCGTAAGAGGTTTGCAGTGGATGATGCGTCTCGACCACTCCACAGCAAGTTCTTCTCGGCGGAAAGGAGCGGCCTGGCGGGCCATCTGCTGCTGAGCCTTTTCCAATTCTTCTCGCAACTGGCGGTTTTCCTGTTCGAGTGATTCTATTCGCTCTTTGAGGCGTTTGACTTCAGCTCGTAATTCATCTATAACAGCTTTTGTGCGATCATCCATAACTTTCTCTGCATATCGCTGCTATTTATATTATCGGATGTATCGCCCCAAAAACTAAAACTTCAGTCTAAACACGTACAAAGCAGGAATCCAGATTCTCTATGAGTATTATATGCAATTCTTTCTGTAATTTTTAACTCTAATTGGTATAACATTCATAACTTCAGGCTAATAATCGCCCGCTACTGAGGCTAAAACCATGGATGCTTCTGGACCGACCGATAGAGATAACGGATAAGTAATTGCCGGCTCCAGTCAATCTGTTTCTTTTATGCCGAGGTCGTTTTTTGTGAGGATGCTCTCGAATTTGTAGCCGGCGTTGGTGATATTTTTTTCGGCTCCCTGTTTGCGGTCGATTACGCAGACGATATTTTTAACGGTTGCGCCGGCCTCGGTGATAATCTTTGCTGCTTCGAGGACCTGGCCGCCGGTGGTGGCGATATCCTCAACCAACAAAACAACATCGCCGGCATTCAAGACACCCTCGACCATTTTGCCGGTTCCGTAGCCCTTTTTGCTGTTGCGAATGATGACCCAGTTTTTGCCGGATTCCATCGCGGTAGCCGCTGCCAGGGCCACACCGCCCAATTCAGCCCCGGCTATCAGAGTAACATCGTCGGTAATGTATCTGGTGAATTCCTTTCCCAGGGCTTTGAGTATGTCCGGACAGGTCTCGAAAAGATATTTATCAAGGTAATATTTGCTTCGCTTGCCGCTGCGAAGGACAAAATCACCTTCCAGATAAGCTGTTTCTTTTATGCGCCTTATTAGTTCTTCTCTGGTCATATCTCGCTCCTCGATTCTCGGTACTTGGTTCTCGACAAGCATCGAGCATCTATATTACACATTAAGCGTTACTTTTCTATTGAGTTGCCTGCGGTATTTTCTGCAGAGCGGCGTTACGATATCTCTTATGAATTCATCGACCTGCTGTGGCGCCCTGCCAATATAGTGCTTCGGGTCTAACACTTTTTCAAAGTCGATTTTACTGAAAGCAATATCAGCTTTTAGTCGGTTAATTAAGTCGTTTGGCCTGCCGAATTTCTTTACCTGCGCAGCTGCAGCATGTGAATGCAGCCTTATTTTCTCGTGCAGCTCCTGTCTATTTCCGCCGGTCTTGACCGCTGCCATTAGGATATTTTCGGTAGCCATAAACGGCAGCTCGGCTGCAACACGGGCCTCTATGACCTTCGGATAAACAACAAGCCCACCCGTAACGTTGATAAGGATTTGCAGAATTCCGTCCACGGCCAAAAATGCTTCCGGAATGACAACCCTTCTGTTGGCTGAATCGTCGAGCGTCCTCTCAAGCCACTGCTCGGCGGCAGTCATTTGCGGGCTGGAGGCCAGGCTTAAAACCAATCTGCTAAGGGCTGTTGCTCTCTCACAGCGCATCGGATTTCTTTTATAAGCCATCGCCGAAGAGCCGATCTGTGTCTTTTCAAATGGTTCCTCAATTTCTTTCAGGTTTGCAAGCAGCCGAATGTCATTGCACATCTTGTGTGCGGATTGTGCGATTGAAGCTAAAGTGTTGACGACAAGGGCATCAATTTTTCGCTGATATGTCTGGCCTGTTACGGCGCAGATTTTTTTGAAGTCGAACGCGGCGGCGACGAGCTTGTCAAGCTGTTTAACTTTGCTGTGCTTGCCGTCGAAAAGTGCTAAGAAAGAGGCCTGTGTACCGGTGGTGCCTTTAACTCCTCTAAATGGCAGCGTATCAAGTCGATGTTCGATTTCCTGCAGGTCCATCGCGATCTCGTAGCACCACAAAGCTGCTCTTTTCCCTACGGTGGTCAACTGGGCCGGCTGAAAATGGGTAAAGCCTAATGTGGGAAGAGCACGATGCTTTTTTGCAAATTTACTCAGCAGATTGATTACCGCCGCTAATTTGGCTGCGATTAGATGCATCGCCTCTCGCATTATTATTAAATCGGCATTGTCACCGACGTAACAGCTTGTTGCACCGAGGTGAATTATCGGTTCTGCCTTTGGTGCAACATCGGCGAAGGCATAGATATGCGCCATAACATCGTGACGGAATTCCTTTTCGTAGCGGGCCGCTCTTTTAAAATCAATATCATCAAGATGCCTGGCCATCTGCTTTATATGGCCTTGTTTTATATCATCCAGACCGAGTTTCTTTTGTGCCTTTGCAAGTTCAAGCCAGAGTTTGCGCCAGGTGCTGAACTTCTTTTGTGCTCCGAAAAGCTCAGCCATTTCCCTTGATGCGTTTCTCTCTACCAGAGGACTTGCATAGATTTGATATTCGGTTTTTTGATTTCTATTTTTTTTTGCCATTTTTTTCTCTGTGTTTGGGCTTATCTGTTTTTAAGTTTTGCCTGACGTTTGGCTAAGAGCTGCTCAATCTGCTCGATATCTTCCTTGCTTAAGTTCCAGTCTGAAGCCGGGGCGGTTTCGAGAATCTGCTCGGGCTTGCGCGCTCCGACAATGGCGGCAGCAACTTCAGGCCGACGAAGAACCCAGCTAATAGACAGTTGGGCCAATGTCTTACCATTACGTTCTGCAATAGGCCGGAGTTGTTCAACAAGCTCTAATGTGGCGGTAAACTGGGGCTCGTGAAAATCAGGATTTCTTCTTCGATGGTCGTCCAGAGGCAAACCCGCAAGTCTTTCCTGACTGAATTTACCCGTTAGCAAGCCTCTCTGCATAGGGCTGTATGCAACAACGCCAATGTTGTTTTTAGCACAGTAATCCAACAGCTCATCTTCAACCTCACGGTGGAGCATACTGTAAGGAGGCTGAAGCGAGGCAACCGGATGAATCTTCTGGAGGCGTTTGATTTGCTCGACGTTAAAATTCGATACGCCGAGGAATCGAATTTTTCCTTCCTGGGCCAGTCTGGCCATTTCTTCCCAGGCCTGCTCGATATCTTCCTCCGGCTCGGGCCAGTGCATCTGATAAAGGTCTATTGTCTCAATGCCGAGCCTTTTTAAGCTGGCGTGACATTCCTCACGAATGCTTTGAGCTTTCAGGCAGCTTACTTTTTCCTTTTTTTCATTCCAAAGCAGGCTGCATTTTGTTGCTATGATTGGTTTTAGATTTATTTGCTTGAGGGCTTTTCCAACAAGCTCTTCGGAATGGCCGAGCCCGTAAACAGGGGCGGTGTCTATCCAGTTGATACCTGTTTCGAGCGCGGCCGGGATTGTGGCAATCGCCTCGTCGTCGTCCTGCGGTCCCCAGCCGAACTGCCAGGGTCCGCCCATCGCCCAGGTGCCTAAGCCTACGGTAGTAAGTTTCAAATCAGTGTAACCCAATTGTCGCATCTGCATAATCGATCTCCTGAAAATTTGAAAAACGAACTATCAGGTCCGCGCAGTAGTATATTGTGAGTTTAGGTGTTCATCAATATTTTTGTGGCCGGCGATATAAAAAGGGTGTGGCCAGATTTTCCGGCAAGCGATGTTAAGAGCCTATCCAAATAACCCGTTCTATTGCGGCCGGCTGCAAAGTTCGATGCCTGCGTTGTCGGTGAAAAAATGTTCTCGACGTGGAGAAAACCACTTCTGGCGAGCATTTTTGTCCTGCCGCCTTGGCCTCGAACTTTTCGCTCGGCCTCATAACGACCCGGTTATTCGGATAAGCTCTAAGTTCATTTTGGCCTTTCGGAAATTGGGTTTGTTTTTTTGGGCCGGAAGGGGGTTTCATTTTCATAATCCTCTATAATATATACGTTTGCGCTCATTTTGGGCCTTTAACGAAATTGGGTTTGTTTATTCGGACTATAAAATCATCTATTTTTCTGTAATCCTTTGTTATAATTGAGTTTATAGTCATTTTGGCTTTTTGGAAATTGGGTTTGATTGGCTTTGAATTGGGTTTGTTTTCACCAAGTGTCCAATTAAATTTATTTTCATAAGCCTTTGTATTATATGATATTACGTTCATTTGACTTTTCGGGAAATTGGGTTTGTTTTGCATAAAAAGGCCGATTTGTAAAGAATCCTCTACAGTTGTAGAGGGGCCGTTGGCAGACCACAGACAACAGACACAAGACTCAAGACAAAAGATAACAGACTGCAGACAGCAGACTAAAGACACAAGACCAAAGACTATGGATGATGAATGATTCATAATAGACTCAAAACACAAGACGAAAGACTAATGGTTAATTTGACTGGGCCGGCTGGCTCTAAGTCCTTGCTGCGCTGCAGCTTAAGACATGCAAACTGAAATGTCATCTTCGCCTACTGGCGGTTTATGTTAGCCTGCTGGCTAACATGCAGGTATTTTAACATTTTTCAAACAATAGTCAACAAAAAAATGACCAAAAATCCAGTTTTTTTGTTCATCCCCACGAAGGCGAGTAGCGGGGTATTTGCACCTGATATTTTACTTATCTTGCCGGTTCGAATGTCCTTATTTTTTAGCTGAGATGTTATAAGTTCCGTTGATTTCCGTCTCGAACTCAATAACTGACTGCTGGACAGTTTTAACTTTGGATCCGAACCAGCCCAGCTCGACCGGCGTAGCGGAGCGGATTCTGCATTTATTGCCAAGCTTGGAACGGATTATGCTTTTGGTCAGTTTTCCGTCCTTCCAGGTGATGTCCACCTCGAACCCGCCGCGTGCTCGCAGACCTTTGACGTAGCCGTTCGGCCAGGCCTTTGGCAAAGCGGGAAGTAAATAAATTTCGCCTGCGTGGCTTTGCAGCAGCATCTCGGCGATGCCCGCAGTACCGCCGAAGTTGCCGTCAATCTGGAACGGCGGATGAGTGTCGAACAAATTTGGCAGCGTTGACTTTCGCAGCAGTGCCAGCACATTTTCGCCGGCTGTATCGCCGTCCAGCAGACGGGCCCAGAAGTTGATTATCCATGCTCTGCTCCAGCCGGTATGACCGCCGCCGTGCGCCAGCCGATACTCTAATGACTTGCGGGCCGCTGCCGCCAGTTCCGGCGTGCCAGTCGGACTAATCTGACTGCCGGGGTACAAAGCAAATAAATGTGAGATGTGCCGATGGCCCGGCTCCGGTTCCTCCAGCTCTTCGTTCCATTCCAACAATCGACCGTCGGAGCCTATCTTTGGCCCGGCTAAATTCCCGCGAAAGGTCTTTACCTGCTTCGTGAACTCATCGTCAATTCCGAGAACCTCGGCCGCCTCGATGCAGTTGGTGAACAGGCCGTAGATTATCTGCTGATCCATAGCAGGGCCCATTGTAAGATTGGAGTTTTTGCCGTCGGGTGTACGGAACCGGTTTTCGGGTGAAATCGACGGGCCGGAAACCAGCTTTCCTGTTTTTGGATCTTCGACGAGATAATCGAGGAAAAACTCGGCCGCTTCTTTCATAATGGGATAGGCCCGTTTTGCCAGAAATTCCCGGTCGCCGCCGAACAGATAATGCTCCCACAGGTGCCGGCTGCACCACGCAGCGCCGGTGGGCCACATTCCGTATCCCACATTTCCGATGGGGCTGGTCCACCACTGCGCATCAGTAGTGTGATGCGCGACGAATCCGCGACAGCCGTAAACGTCTCTCGCGGTCTTCCGGCCTCGTGGTCGAAGATTGTCCACGAGGTCGAAGAACGGCTCGTGACATTCGGACAGGTTGGTGACCTCCGCCGGCCAATAGTTCATCTGAACGTTGATATTGATATGATAATCACTGTTCCAGGGAGCTGTTATGTGATTATTCCAGATGCCCTGAAGATTGGCCGGCATACAGCCCGGCCGAGAGCTGCAAATTAAAAGATAACGTCCGAACTGAAAATAAAGAGCGCACAATTGCGGGTCGTCGGCACCGGCCTTCATTGCTGCCAGACGCTCATCGGTCGGTTGCTTCACCGCCTCGGTAGCACCAAGATTCAGTGCCACCCTTCGGAACAGACATCTGTGCTCGGCCACGTGAGCTCGTCGTAGCTCGGTATATTCTTTCTTTGCGGCCGAAGCCATTTGCGTTTCACATAGAGCTTTCGGATTGTCTCCGCGATAATTCGTGGCAGCAACTATCAACAGCGTCGCAGCATCTGCCTTTTCCAGTCGCAGGCCATCGTCGGTTACAGTTAATCTGCCGCCCTGGGGAATAATCCGCAGATGGGTTTCGTATTTAACGCCTTTATGCTCACCCTCTTGTGTAGCCTGGCCTTTCATTACGATACGGTCCGGTGCGACGGTTTCGACTGTAAAATCCTCAGGTCGGGAAAGATTCGCATCGAATGTAATCATAGCTGGCTTATCGCACGACAGGCGAACGACGATGCACCGGTCCACAGGGCTGGCAAAGAACTCGCGGGTAAAGGTGGCGTCGTCGGCACAATAGCTAACAGAGGCAATCGCCGTGTCGAGGTCGAGCTGACGGCGGTAGTCGGTTACGGGCCGGCCGGTCTTACATTGAAGTCTCAAATCTCCGAGCGTTTGGTAGCTGCGAATAATCCGTGGGCCCATGAACTCCTGCTGCATTATCTGCTGAGCCTCGGTGTATTTTCCTTCGAAGATTAACTTGCGCGCCTGGGCTAAATGTTTGTAAGCACCAACTCGGTCGCGGTCAATAGGATGACCTGCCCAGAGGGTATCTTCATTAAGCTGCATTTGCTCGTTTTCAGCTCCGCCAAAAACCATCGCTCCGAGGCGTCCGTTTCCGATGGGTAATGCTTCCGTCCATTGTTGAGCGGGTTTGTTGTACCATAATTTCAGGTTGCTCCATTTTTCATCGCTAAGCTTGCCTGTTTGGATGCCGACCATCGAGCAGGCTGCAATAAAGGTGCCTCCAAAAAGTAATGATGAGGTAATTACGACTTTAAGGTTTTTCATTTTTTCCTCACGACATTTTTCAGTTAGTCAAAATCAGGTATGTTTGCTTGGTCTTTGTATTGAACTCAATAACGTTTCCTTCGGGTGTCGTGGTTTTGACCGGGCTGCCTTTAGATGATACCCAGACAGGGACGTTTGTACGAATTCTGCACTTGCTGCCTAGCAACGAACGTATGTTAGCAGTGACAAGCCTGTTATTTTTCCAGGTGATGTCCACTTCGAATCCGCCGCGTGCTCGCAGACCTTTGACGTAGCCATTTGGCCAGGCCTTCGGCAAAGCGGGAAGCAAGTGAATTTCGCCGGTGTGACTTTGCAGGAGCATCTCTGCGATACCGGCTGTGCCGCCGAAGTTGCCGTCAATCTGGAATGGCGGATGGGCGTCGAACATATTGGGATACATCCGCTGGGGACTCAGCAGGGAGCTGAGCATCTTGTATGCGTGGTCGCCGTCCTCGAACCGAGCCCGGAAATTGACCTTCCAGGCCATAGACCAGCCCGTGCCGCCGTCACCGCGAAGTTCCAGTGACTTGCGGGCCGCCGCGAAAAGTTCGGGTGTGCCGCGGCGCGTAATTTCTTTACCCGGATGCAGCCCGAACAGGTGCGAGACATGGCGGTGCTGGTTGTTCGGGTCGTCCTTGTCTTCGAGCCATTCCTGGAGCTGTCCGTACTGTCCTATCTGGTTGGGTGCGATTCGGCTGCGCAGCTCGGTCAGCTTTCGGCGGAAGTCTGTGTCCAGGCCGAGCGCTTTGGAGGCTTCGATGCAGTTGGTGAAAAGGTCGCGGATAATTTGATGGTCCATTGTCGGCCCGGCAACAAGACCGCCATTTTCAGGCGAGTTGGAAGGCGTGCTTATCAGCCAGCCGGTCTTTGGGTCCTCGATGAGAAAATCGACGAAAAACATCGCCGCCCCTTTCATTATTGGGTATGCCCGCTCTTTGAGAAACATTTTATCGCCGCCGAACAGGTAATGTTCCCATAAATGCTGACAGAGCCATGCACCGCCCGTTACCCATATACCGTGGTTGGAGGCATTGATTGGCGCTGTGCCCCGCCACAGGTCGGTGTTGTGGTGCAATACCCAGCCGCGGCAGCCGTAGTGTACCTTTGCGGTTTTACGCCCCGACTCGGCCACCTCATCGAGCAGGTCGAACAACGGCTGGTGACACTCGGACAGGTTGGTTACCTCGGCCGGCCAGTAGTTCATCTCCGTGTTGATGTTGGTCGTCCATTTGCTGTCCCAGGGCGGGTCAAGCTGGTCGTTCCAGATGCCCTGGAGGTTTGCCGGCTGGCTGCCCGGACGGGAGCTTGCAATCAGCAGGTAGCGGCCGAACTGGAAGTACAGCGATACTAATTGCCGGTCATCCTGCTGAGCGAAGTTTTCAATACGCTGGTCGGTGGGCTGCTTTATCGCCTCGGTTGTGCCCAGGTCGAATTCGACCCTGCGAAACAGGCGGCGATGGTCGGCGATGTGGGCCCTGCGTAAATCGTTATAGCCTTTGCGAGCAGCCGCTATGATAGTCCGGCGGCAGGCGGTGGCCGGGTCGCCGCTGACATCACTGAAGTCCTTAAAACTTGTGGCGGCAGCAAGTATCAGTGTCACCGTATCGGCTTTGGTAACGTCTATCTTTTCAGAATCAACAGTGAGCTTGCCGCCTTTGGCCTTCGCCCGCAGCAGCGCCTCAAAATTCAGCACGCTGGGACTTTTTTGCTTCGTTCGCTTATTCACATAGTCTTGGAGCTGCCCTCGCAATGCTAACGTGTTTTTATTCACGATGAGGGTCTTTGTGTCCGGGTGGGGACTATCCAATTTTGCAGTGAACGTCAGTTGCCCGGATTTGTCGCTGCTCAGACGAACAACAATCACCTGGTCCGGAAAACTGGAGAAGACTTCGCGGGTGAAAGTCGTTTGGCCGATGCGGTAGCGAACTGTTGCCAGCCCGGAGTCGATGTCCAGCTCCCGGCGATAATCGACGGGCTCGTCATGAGTCGGAAAGTACAGATGCAAATCACCGAAAGGCTGATATTTTTCCTGCCGAAGCGGTACACTCATCATCTGTTCCATCGCCAGTTCTTCAGCCTGGCGCTGTTTGCCCTCGAACAGCAGCTTGCGGACGGTGGGCAAATACTTGAGGGCTCCGTCGTGCTGATATTCGTGCGGTTGGCCTGTCCACAGTGTGTCTTCGTTGAACTGCAGTTGTTCGTGTTCTGGGCCGCCGAAGACCATAGCTCCAAGACGTCCGTTTCCGACCGGTAGGGCCTCAGTCCATTTCTGTGCAGGTTGGCGATACCGAAGCTTCATATTTTGCCACTTCGCTGCATTATAGCGGGTTGTACGAAGGACTCCTTTCGGAGGACCTATTGCACATCCTGCAATAATCAAGCACAGAACTACCATATATTGAGTTACTCGGCTTGTTACTTTTCGCTTTACTCTTTTTTGTTTTATTCGCTTATCTTTCATACCGGCACCTTGTTGAGATAGGTTTTGTTCTCGCCGCGATGCGTCGCAGCGGGTTTATTTCAGCATTTCGTTTGTTCGCAGCCCCGAAGGGGACGCCTGTCGGCCTATGTATTCGGCTCGCTCGGGAAATTTTCTTATTCTATTCTCTGTGGCGGTTCTATCTTTTTGGGTTTCGATTTCAGAGACGACCTTGAGCAATTGGTTATTTGTGAAACTCAAAGTCTTTACGATGCGCATAAAGGTTCGCTCAGCCATCTCGGCATCGCCCATAATCTGCTGCACTTCGATATCGAGCTGACGGTTGTGCGGCAGCTTTGCGGTACCAAAAATAAAACCAAGCGGGGTTTGCGGTTGTTCTATAAGTGCCCAGTCAAAAGTGAGTGTATCCGTTTGTGTTTGGTCCATTTTTACAATCCGGCCTTCCACTTCAAAGGCCTTTTGCTCGAACCGCATTTGCGGGGTAGTCGTCTCAGCAACTAAAAGATACCGGCAGTAAGCCCAGGCTGTGGGCCTGTTGGAACCGAGGGCGAAATTACTGCTTAAAGAGAAGGCGTTTTCGTGGTACCTCCATCGCTTTTCAGTTTTCCAGCCGTTGCCCGCCGGCATTGATACGGATAAACCGGCCTGAGTTAATTTTATCGGCTCCGAAAGGATAAGAGCTGACTTGGAAGCGACTATAAGACGGGCAATGAGCAGCGCGACAATAAAAAGTCCCAAAAGGGCTATTTTATCGCCCCCTATCTTTTTTATATCGTAAGTTTTGTCCATATATACGGTAATAGTAATTGCCAGGCGTTTTTTTTGCAAGTTTACCCCATTAGAAATTGCAACGGGGGTACAAAAAAGGAAGATTTCTAACGGGGCTTACCCTTTAGACTATACCTTATTTGTGAGAAAACCGTAGTTATGGGACCTGAATCCTGCGCCCGTGAGGCGTGACGGTAGGGGCAGGCCTGTGTGCCTGCCCAGGGCAACCACACTGAGTTGCCTCTACAGTCTGCGTGTGGGATTTTCGGTGCTGAATTGGAATCGCAGCAAGTTTAATGTAAAACGCCTCTTGTTTATGGCCGAATTATATGTATATTTTCTAAAGAGAGAGGTTGATATGAATAAGGTGATGTTACTGCGCGGGAAGGAGCCGGAGAAAATCCTGCAAACCGCGATTGATAAAAAAGTAACTGCCATTATGTCATATTTGTCCAAAGGCAAATGGCACGTCGCAAAGGTGCTGCTGAGCGAGGTTGTGGGGGATAGACTAACTGTAGACAGTGCCGCCCCGAAGAAGAAACAGCACCCGCTAAATATACAGGCTAATCAGCCGGTCGGCATATCGTTTAAATATGAATACGGCAAGTTTGTTTTTGATACGACTGTGCTTGGTTTTGAGTCGTCGTCCAGCCCGGAGGCTGACGAGGGATGGGGCGGAACGATGATACTTGCGGTGCCGGGCCGGATAGAAGTTGTCCAGAGGAGAAGTTATTACCGTGTTAATGTGCCTGAATCACTGAAGGTAAAGGTGATAATGTGGCATCGCAGCGGCAGACACGAGGCAAAAAAACAGATACAGGATGCTGCAGAGGATATTCACAATTATTGCCAGGGCAGGCTTGTTGACATTTCCGCCGGCGGTGCGCAGGTTGTAGTTTCGTGCTCAGACGAGGCGGGCTGTCCTGAATCTGTCAGGTATGAGTCTAAAGGCAATACGTCCAGGACTTTTTGTGCCGGTGAGCTGGACTTCAAGAAAGGTCAGTTTGTTGGGATGCGATTTACACCTATGCCTTATGAAATGCCGTTGGTGGTCAGTGCCCAGATTAGAAATATCCTGCCGACCGCGGACGGCAAGAGCGCCTCTCTTGGATTGCAGATTGTCGGTCTGGAGGCAAGTCCCGAAGGTCATGAAGTGCTGGCGCGGCTTATTGGTATTGTCGAGCAGTATTATCAGATAAATCAATCCGGTGCCAGGCAGCGGGATATACAGCCGGTTCGGAACACTGTGTAACACACAGGCCAGAGCCGCACGGATTTTCTTTATCTCTCTATAATCCCCCCAGCACAAGTTAGAATATTAGGGAATCAGTGTATCAGGAAATCAACATGCAGGTTATCAGTGTATCAGGAAATCAGGGTGGAGGATGTAAAAGATACAGGATACCAGAAAAAAGCAAATATCTCGCTGTGCATTTATACTGCGCAGCTGACCTGAAATCCTGGTAACCTGATATCCACTACCTGATACCCTGATAACTTGGTACCCTTGTTTAGGTGATATCGTCCTGGTCGGCTATTTGGCCATTGTCAACAGTCGTCAAAGCTGAATTTGCTGCCGAGACGAGATTGTGCTTATTGCGGATTACTTTGTAGTAAAACCATTTCACGAAGCTGCTTGCCGCAAAACCACAGAATATCAGCACTAAAGCCGCCTGTATGTTCCAGATAACAAAGGCCAGGAGAAGCAGCACCCTTATAAGGTACGCAAATGGCTTCTTGCCCTTTAGGTACTGATTGATGATATGCGGATATCGAATCCTGCTGACCATTAGCACCGCTACGCCCAGGGCCGTAAAAGGCAGGACATAAATTATTACATTCAGGCTCGGAAGTGTTTCCTGATGGAATATTATCAGGCTGACTAATACCCCTGCAGCGGCGGGTGACGGCAGACCAATAAAGCTCATGTGGGCGGATTCGTCCTCCTCGTTTTCCACGTTGAACCTGGCTAATCGAATGGCCGCACAGCTTATATATCCTGCCGCTGCCACCCAGATGAAACGTTCCAGAAAAGTCTCAGCGACCGGATTAAGTCCTGCAAGGCCGGCCAGCTTGTATTCCAGAACTTTCAGCATCAAAAATGCCGGCGCCACACCGAAGCTGATTATATCGCAGAGGCTGTCGAGCTGGCCGCCAAAGCTGGAGGTGCTCTGGTGCATTCGTGCCAATCGGCCGTCGAGCATGTCGGCAATCATTGCCAGCAGTATCATATAGCCTGACATCGCAAAGTAAGAAAACTGCCCGATGCCGAGCTTTGCCCCTTTGCCCGCAAAGACAATGGCCGCGAAGCCGCATACGCCATTGAGAATAGTTATCAGCGACGGCAGGATGGCAATGTACTTTAACCTTTGCCTTCGCACACGCCGCAGAAGACTCTTTTTGGCAGATTCGGTTTTTAATCTCGGCATATCTCGTACCTCATAATGGTTAATTGGTGAGTTGACTACTACTCAACACTCACTATTTACTACTCGCCAACTTCGTATTTCACCAATGGTGTCAGGCCTGCTTTGACTTTATCGCCTATTTGGACCAGGCACTTTACACCCGCCGCCGGTGTGTGTCGCTCGGAATGCGGCGTTGCTGCCTTGTGAAGGGGCACGTACAATTCTGTTCTGGAGCCGAATTTTATCATCCCGAATTTCTGGCCGCCTGTCAATTCGCTGCCCTGGACTGTATCGCAGACGATTCGCCGGGCAATTGCTCCACTTATTTGCCGGACAATCAGTTTGTCTTGTGGACTGTCGGTTCTGAGCAGATACAGGTCATTGGACTCATTGACCCGGCCGGATTCTGGATTCATTGCGTTTTTAAATTTACCTTTTCGGTAGGTGATTTTTTCGACTTTGACATTGCACGGAGCGCGGTTAATGTGGGTATCGAAGATGCTCAGAAAGATTCCAATTCGAAGTGCAACTCCGTTGATGAAGTTGTCTTCCTGGATTGTCTCAATGTCAGTAACCCGTCCGTCAGCCGGTGCTAAAAACAGGTTTTTATCCGAAGGACAGCGTCGTTGTGGGTCGCGGAAAAACATCAAAGACCACATCAGAATAACAGCTAGCAGCCCAGCACCAATTAGGCGAGAGCCTAAGCTCAATTGGTGGTGGGTGCCTAACAGAAAGACAACCATTACCACAAATACTCCAACAGGGTAGATAACTACCTGCGGCAAACCATATTTTGTCAGCGGAATTCTCATATTCTCGATTCCTACCGAGCATCTGCTATCCGGTATCCAGGATATGGTAACAAAGATGGCACAGATTGAAACTGATTAACACAAATAAATCTGTAAAAATTCGTGAAACTTGTGCCCGCGCAGAGCCTGCCGTGACCGAAATAAAGCCTACCCTGAGCCCATTCGGTTGCGCTCAGGGTAAACTCCGTCGAAGGGTCGAATGGGCGGGTATCTGTGGATAGAAATCGGTGGAAGTAAAAAAAGGCCGACCCTGTGGATATCGGCCTTTAAGGAGGAGGGGGGGTGAAGTAGGATTTAATTTTTAAAGTTATATGCCTGCCACCGCTTACGTCTAACGGGGGCCCAAGGCTGATTCCCTTCAAACCTGGCTCCGGCTTGGCCAGCCTTTCCTGAAGCGGCCTCGGACTCCGCCGAGACAGGTACCAAGACAAGAACTGCCTCACAGAAACGTCCTATAACTACCGTTCATATACCTATAGACGCAGTTCAGTTCGATAAGTTACAGGATTTCTCAAAAATTTCTCAAAATTACGTAAAAATACTGATTCCACAACGCAGATGCCGCAGTTTCCAAGTGATTAACGCGGATAAATCAGTGAAATCTGTGGAGATAAAAAAGGCCGAGCAAATTCATCACTTCACTATGTTCAGGAAAGGCCTGAGCAATGTCGAAAGAACAAGCCCGGCCTTTGTAATTGTAGTCGTGCTTGAACAGTAAATTATTTTGGTAAATTCTCTGGATCAAAAATCCCTTCCGGAAATTCTGGATCAGTCTCAAGATAAACCATCTTGTTTTTGCCAAGGCCTTTAATCCTTTTTGGATACCACTGACTTGCCTCTGTTCGACCAAATTCTGTTACATCAGTTACCTGGCTATATTTATTATCGATCCGCCTTTGGCAAATATAATCTCGATTGGGATTCAAATAAAACTCTTTTCCTTGCACTTCGACACGAATAAGTTTGTTTTCTCTGGCATAATCGTCCTGGATAACATCAGCAGAGCCTCTAATATCAGGCCAACCCATATCTGCAATGGGACATGAGTTCCAAAATTCGCTTATCGACCATTTTCTGCCTTCGATTATCTGTTTTGTTGTTTTCCAGACCCCGTCATCTTCGCGACGAGAATTGTGATAGTAATTCCTTTCATAGATGGAGATTGATATCTGTCCGCGAGCTTTGCATGCTTGTGACCATTTTAGTATCGAATCAAAAGTATTTCCGATTTCCGCTGCTTGCTGTCGCCACTGGACGCCGATAGGTCCGGGCCTAAACATAAAGTGCCGTTCTTCTCTGAAACGTGTGCCATCGGTGTAAAAAATATCTACAGATTCAATTGGTGTGCCCAAAATGGAAAGCTCACTGGTCACGATAGCAATATACCTGTCCGTTGTTTTCCGGCGATAGGATTGATAGACCCGTTTGATATCCCACCACGATGGCAGTGGAAGACTGTTTATCATAGGTATATCGCTCGGTAATCCAATCTCATAGATATTTGCTGGGCCGTGCTCGGGATACTCAAACGTTCCTTTTTCCACCCGCTGCGGCTTGCCGGTTTTTGTATTTATATATCTCCTTTCTTCAGCGATAGGTAAAGATGTTGCCGTATCCACAAATATTTTGCCGCGAATAGCTGCCATTCCGGGTTTGATTGCCGAGACTATCTCAAATACCTCAACTTCTTGTCCATCGTATTGTCCTGTTTTTCGTGTAACTTCACCACCGAATGGTATCATTCGCTGAATGTTCCTTTCTAACCAGCTCCAGGGCGTATTTGCCTCTAACGGCAGTTTTTTACTGGACAAAGCTGTAACGACGATCCTTTTTGATACAGGATTATAGGTATGAATTTCCTGATTGGTGTAATCGGAATATGTAATGAGACCGCTATAATATCTCTGTATTACAATTTGTGACTTGAATGAATACCATATTTCAGTATCCGTTCGGTCCTCTTCGGATTTCTTATTTCCCATCTCATCCAGCATATATCCTGTATAACTGATATACATCCAGGGCACATTTCTAACTGCCTCTTTAACTTTCGCGTATGCTGCGGTTGTACCATCGAGAGAGACATTAAATGGATTTATGCCAATGAGTACCGCAATAATTATCACCGCGGCGGCGGCTAATTTGGTTATTGGGCTTTTCATAATGATTCTCCAGACATTTTGTACCGTGACAGCAGCGGAAGGATTGGCAATCGATGTACTATCAATACGGCTCATTACGCTCTCGATGAGTGACTCGTCAGGGCGGATTGCCTGAGCCAGTTTTTCCAATCTTTTTTCTATTGTTTCTTTAGCAGTCATTTTTCCGACCTCTCTAATATTTTTCGCAGACGTCTGTGTGCTCGCGAAAGCTGTTTGGTTACAGTGCCGACGCTTCGGCCGAGTGAATTAGCGACATCATTGACGCTGTTGTCGCCGAAATAGCGAAGCATTACGACCTGTTTTTCGGCACCGGGCAGTTTTACAACGGCAGCTAAAAGTCTCTGTTTGTCCTCATCGAGCCGGCCGTTCGGATTTTCTATCACCGCGGTCCGCCGCAGGCGGATCTCCAGCCGGGTCTCTTTTGGTCTTCGCCGGGCCGAATCCAGTGCGCATCTGCGGGTGATTTTCATCAGCCAGTGGCCGAAAGCTTCAGGTTTTCGCAGCCCGGCCAACCGTTCGTAAGCTCTTACGAAAGCGTCCTGCGAGACATCTGTTGCCGAATGATAATCGCCTAAAACGTCCAGCGCAACGGCACGTACAGGTCGTTCATAACGTTTTACAAGCACGGCAAAAAGGTCTTTTTCGCCGCTTAAGACAGCATTTACCAATTCGGCATCTGTTCGCATTACAGGGTCTCCTGTTGAAGCGCTACTACTATTAAGAGCTGATTTATGGCGAAAATGCGACAAGAAAAAATTTTTTTCCGGCGATGATGCCAGAGCAATCACGCGCTAATTAAGTGTGAGCCTATGCACAATTTATGCCTGACAAGAAGACCCTGCCAGTGTATCTAAGATGCAGCAGATGCAGAGCTACTTTTTTAATTGTTTTATGTGCCTCATCCCTTCGTTAAGGCGCCATTCAAGCGATGAAAGTATCCAGAATTGGAAGTGATTCACACGCATTTGTAAATGTATCATGTAGATTATTTTTATTGATAGCGTTACCGTTGCCAGTTCGATCATCAGAAGACGTGTTTTTTCGCCTCCTATTATTGAGCCTATAACGGAGACCGCAATTATAGTAATAAAAATTACGTTAATGAACTTTGTACGAAATTTTGGTACGCCGCCGATTTTACCTATGATAGCTCTGACCCGCTCTTTTTCCTGTTGGAAGTGTTCCAGCTCCTGCTTTAAGTCGCTGATTTCATTCTCGGTATTTTTGTAGTCTTTATTCATGATTTCCCCTTTTTGCTAAAAACAGCAAAGTTCATTCATCTTGAAATTTTCTATAGTCATATCCGATATAACTTTCACACATTTTTATCGTTGTGATTATCAGGTTATCTTAATCCATCGGTTTCATTGACACAAATATTTTGGGCATTTTTTGCCTTACTCTTTCGCCTCGGCCGAAAAAAATGAAAAAATCTTGTGTTATTTACGCATTCCTAAAACACAATCGGTGCGATGTGTCCAATATACGAAAAATAGCGGAGGGAATGTGAAACCACAAATGAAAAGCTGTCAAATGTGAAAACTCTGACCGCTGGTATTTCTGTTCTTGATTTCGGAAAGTTTGAGGTAATTTTTCCTAATTTTGCCGTTTCTTATAATCCCCGAAAAGATTTGCCTTGAAATTTCCTGAATTTACTGTTAAATGCGATGGCTTTAACCTAATCCTGCGATGATGGAATTGCTTTGCATTAGGATTTTGTGCAGGCTGATGGAAAATTTTGGATTTATCGGATTTTGTAAAGTCCGCTGTGATAAGAAAATGTGAAAAAACAGACAAAGAAAGGGAAGACCCGGAATGGACAAAGTTACAGGAACAAAAATGAAATTGAGTAAAATAGAGGATAGATTAGCAGTCCCGCTGGAAAAGGCTAAAGCCAAAGCTGCGGGATATTTAGAGCGAGGCTGGGTAATTGCAAACCATAAGCTGGTTTCATTCCACGCCGCATTTATTTCCTCGGTGTTGAGTGTCCCGGCCGATGTCGAGAACAAGTTCCAGACGCTGCGCTTTATGTTCGTAAGCTGGGAAACCATTGTTTCTCTGGCTATCTGGTATCTGTCCTGGCATATTGGCATCGCCATCCACGAAATGGGGCACTTCCTGGAAGCCGTTAAGCTGACCGCCTTGAGCAAGAACTCCCAGGAAAAAGCGGAAGCCGTTGTGAAAGGCGGGGGCGGCAAGTTCGGATGGTACGCGAAGATGTTCCTGCTGATACCGTGGGGCAGGTTCTACGGCGTCAAGAAGGAAGGTGGCAACTTCGCCCCCGATGCCCCGTACAATCTGGCCGTGGCCGCTGTCGCGCCTCTCTGGAGCGGATACCTGGCTTTGATATTTTTGCCGATTGCCGCAATAGGCATAGGCGTCGGGCTGGCCGCAAATATAGACATCCTCATTTATATCGGCCGGTTCCTCCTGGCTCCGGGCTGCGTGGGCCTGCTGGACAGGCTGCTGGCGGACCCCGGCAAGCTCAAAGAGTTCCGAAGAAGAGAGAAACTTGCCGCCGAACAGGCGGCCAGGGCCGCAGAAGCCGTCTCTGAGGAAAGCTGGTTCTACCAGGTGGTAAAAGTCAAGCAAAAACTGCTCGATACGAGAATGCAGTCAGTCAAGCTCAAAGACGGGACTAAGGTCACTGCTCCGTGGCAGTTCAGAAATTGCGCCATGGGCGGACGCCATACTGAGAAGGAGTATCCCGAAAGCAACATCAGTATGCAGGAGAGCATGTTTATGCCCCTGTCCGCAAAGACCTACGAAGATGCGCAGGAAATGACGGTGAAGTTGCAGTATCGGTTGAAGGAGATTATTGAATCCGCACCCGGGGCGAAGGTTATGGGCGTCGGCAGCGAAGGGGGCATCGCCACCTATGTGGATAAAGAACCCAACGACAGAGTGCCTGAACAGAGGATGTGGAGAATGATGAAACAGGCTATCCTCGATTGTGAGTATGTGCCGGGTATAGATGTCGCGATTGCACTTGACCCGGCCGCCTCTGAGCTGGAAAACGCTTACCGCGAGGAGACCGGGCAGAAGGACTCGGTCGGGATGTATCGTTTCTGGAGGGACAAGAGCAAGGTCGATATGAGCCGGGATGAAATCCTCGAGCTTTACAAGGAGGCCATGGAGACCGGCGTGCCCGTGCTTTCAATTGAAGACGGCTTTGGTGAGCTCGACCATGAAGGCTGGAAGAACCTGATGAAGGAGCTCGGGGACAAGATTTTTGTCATTGGCGACGACCTGGTTACAACCAAGGATGAAAACATCGAGAGCTGCGCGAGGAACGGCGAGATTAACACCACACTTATCAAAGCCAACCAGATTGGAACTTTGTCGGAGACGGTGCTTGCCATGCTGACCTCTTTGGCCTATGGAGCAGAACTTGTGGTCTCTCATCGTTCCAAGTCACCGAATGACCCGTTCGAGGCGGAAATATCGACCGCTATGAACACTTTGGGTATGAAGGCCGGCGGCGGAGCCAATACCGAAAGACTGCAGAAGTACGGACGGGTTATGGAAATAATAGCGCTGGCCAAGGCCTCGCAGCGGGAGATGACCGGCGAAGAGAGAAAAGAGGTAGAAGAAAACGTCAAAGAATTAGTGAGGATATTAACCGGCAAAGAAGATGTATCAGTTATGACGGATGCGGCGGAAATCGATATTACAGGCCTGTTGATGCGAATGTTGGCGATCGAAACCGTCAGTGGAACCGAGGAGGCAACCAATGCAGGCATACCATCCGCGGCGGCAACCCTGTTCTTAGGCAAAACCGGAACCATCCGTTTCAAGGGCTCAACACCTTTGGGACAATCAGCCGGAATGGATGAGGCCGTCCACTATATTGACAGCATCATCACCGCTGGCCAACTCACCGAGAAGTACCCGGATCTATTTAATGATGCCGGAGATGGCACATATCGCTTCAAGAAGGGTCTGGACTTTCCCGCCATCAAGGCCAAAAACGACGAGAACCTGCTGAATCGATGGCGGCTGGCCAGACGCTACGAGGGTAAGGGCTGTATGGAGGCCGTCAGGCACATCGAAACAGTTCTTGCCAAGGCGTTTACCGGCCGGAGGCTTGCCAAGCTTGGCAGCCTGCTCGACGTGGACAAAGAGCTGCTGCGTTTGGAGCACGACCAGGCCGTGGCTGTCGGTATGCTCTCTGATAAGGCATCGAACGAGGACAAGATTAAAGTAATGCAGAGAAAAGGAGTCCTCGGCATGAATGCGATTCTGTCGATGTCACTGGCTCTGGGCCGGGCCATCGCGGCAAGCCAGGGCAAGGAGCTCTGGCAACTTATTCGGGAAATGGCCGGAGAGACTATGGCCAAGTTTGCCGCGGCAAATGCAACGAACGGCGACAAAAAAGATTTGGCGGCTCTCAAGACCATGGACTTCGAGGAGCTGAAAGCGCAATTTATCAAAATCTCTCAGGAAGCAATCAAAGAGAAGAAGAATATATACGAGCTGCTTCGAGAACAGCTTCCGGTTTATCCTGTATAAATAAGATTATCAGCCCGGCTGGGCCATACAATGGCTTTATGTTCAAACAGGGGGCGGTTCACGAGCCGCCCCTCAATACAAGGACATAAGAACCTATATGCAAGGGCGAAACGTTATCCAGACGATTTTGTTTGTCATCTTTTTCAGCATCGGTGCGGCTTCGCTGGGCGTTTCTATACTTTGTGATGACCTTGTTCAGTACTATCGGAACAGGCAGCTCTTAAGGGTAACGCAGCAATCCGTGGATCGGCTCAAATCCCTGAACACTGACTACGATATATTGCTTGAGCAGTTGGAAAAAGACCCTAATCTTATTAAGCGTCTCGCCCCGGCTACGCTCGGCACCGAGCCTGAAGATGCGAACGCTGTTTACCCCAGAGCAACCCCCGAGCAGTTGGCTCCCGCTCACAAAGCATTGATGGAGGACCAAAAGGACCAATCCGATGCGGCGATGCTGCCCGAGTGGCTCACCAGGTGCAGCGAGCCTCGCCGGCGAATGACACTTTTTGTAGCCGGCTCGGTCTTAATCCTTATCTCGTTTACCTGTTTCGCCCCAGTTAAACAGACCCCCGCAAAATAACATCAGTAAATTTCTACTTTAGAGTTCGCCGCAACGGGAGATTTGGGTTTGACGAAAGCCGTCCTTTTGTTTACACTTTAGGGGCCATTTTGTTTTTTCGTCGAGTAAGTTGATACCTAATAAGAGTAATCAAAGGGAAGGAGTCAAATCATGCAGTCGAATAAACATATTTCACGCCGACGCTTTATAAAACGAGCTACAGGTGCTTCTGTTGGAGCAATAAGCTTCCCGTATGTCGTTTCGTCCTCAGCGTTGGGCAAGGCCGGCAGCGTTGCTGCGAGTAACCGAATCACGGTCGGCTGTATCGGCGTTGGGCCCCAAGGCACCGCGGTTATGCGCAACTTCCTGGCCCAAAAGGATGCCCGGGTCGTGGCGGTTTGTGATGTTAAAAGCAATGTTCTCCAGGCGGCCCAGGAGTTAGTGAACAAGCATTACCAAAGCACCGGCTGCGCAGCTTATAATGACTTTCGCAAGCTGAATGCACGCGATGACATTGATGTTGTCCTTGCCGCTACCCCGGACCACTGGCACGTGCTGGTAGCGCTGGCTGCTGTCAGGGCGGGAAAGGACGTGTATCTGGAAAAACCGATGGGGCTCAGTCTCGCCCAGGACCAGGCCCTGCGTGCCGCTGTGCACCGTCATGGAAGGGTCTTTCAGTTCGGCACCCAGCAGCGCTCAAGCCGTGATTTCCGTTTTGCCTGTGAGCTGGCCCTGAACGGCCGAATCGGAAAACTGCACACCATAAATGTCTGGTCTCCCGGCAGCAGCCAGGGCGGCTCGCCGGAACCCGTGCCTGTGCCGGAATGGCTTGATTATAATATGTGGTTAGGGCCGGCCCCTTATACGCCCTATACCAAAGACCGCTGCTCTAATGCGCTTTGGTGGTTCATTTCCGACTATGCCCTCGGATTTATCGCCGGCTGGGGCGTGCATCCGCTGGACATCGCACTATGGGGCGGTGGTGAAAAAGTCACCTGCCCGGTGGAAATCGAGGGCAAAGGCGTCTGGCCAACCGAAGGAGTATGCGACACGGCTATGAACTGGAATATTTTCTGCAGGTATGACAGCGGTGTAACGATGAACTTTACCGGTGACCCTTTCCCGGAAGAATGGAAGGAGCGTTACGGAAGAACGACCTCTCACGGCACAGCCTTTGAGGGCACCGAAGGATGGGTGCACGTTGACCGCTCCGGCATTAACGCTTATCCGAAGAAGCTGCTGACCACCGAGTTCGGGCCGAACGAAATTAACCTTTATAAGAGCAGCAACCACGTAAGAAACCTGTTGGACTGTGTAAAAAGCAGGGCCGATACGATATGCCCCATTGATGTGGCTGTGCAGGCGGACATAATTTGCCATATCAGTGACATTGCCATACGGCTTGAGCAAAAACTCAAGTGGGACCCGAAAACCGAGCGCTTCGTCAACAATGAGCCAGCCGACCGTCGGCTCTCTCGTCCGATGCGAAGCCCCTGGACGCTGTGAAATTGATTATTGATTATTTGTTTATCTTCTTATTGCAAAGGAAACTTCTGACGACTGCCTGGAACCAGAAGTGTCATTCCCGCGAAACCTGTCCTGAGCATGGTCGAAGGAGCGGGAATCCAGATTTCTTTAAATAATTTGTAATATCTTTTCGGAAAATACTCTTACCAAAACTGGTATTGCGTTTGGTTTCGTGCAAACTTTACAAAACGATTAAGGAGAAAAGTCAAATGGAAAGAAAGTTAGTCCCAATGTTATTGTGTGCGTGCATTCTTTTTGCAGGCTGTCAAACAGTGGAAAAGCAGTATTCTGAAACAACAGGCTGGATAAACCTTTTTGACGGTAAGACACTCAACGGCTGGAAGGCCAGCGAGAACAAAGACACCTTCAGCGTCCGCGATGGTATGATAGTGGTCGATGGTCCCCGTAGCCATCTTTTCTACGCCGGGCCTGTCGAGAACGCAAACTTTAAGAATTTCGAGTTCAAGGCCGACGTAATGACCAAGCCCGGCTCCAACTCCGGAATATACTTCCACACCGAGTATCAACAGACCGGCTGGCCGGATAAGGGCTACGAGGTCCAGGTCAATAACACTCACAGCGACTGGCGCAAAACCGGCGGCCTATATGCTGTCCAGGATGTCCGCGAAGGCGTTAACGATAACGAATGGTTCACCGAACACATCATCGTGCAGGGCAAAAGAATCATCATCAAGGTCAATGGCAAGACCACCGTTGACTGGACTGAGCCGGAAGACTGGAAGCCGCCGGAAGGGATGCCCGGCCGCAAAATCTCCAACGGGACATTCGCCCTGCAGGGACACGACCCGAAAAGCGTCATTTATTACAAGAACATAATGGTCAAACCACTGCCCGCAAAGCCGGAAAAACCAATCAAGGCGGTTGTAATTACCGGCGGGCACGGCTTCGAGCACGACCCCTTCTTTTCTCTGTTCAAGGGAAATATTGATATTGAGTACGTCGAGGCCGAGCAGAAAGACCACAGCGAGATATTCGAGGACATAAGCGGCTGGGATTACGATGTAATCGTGCTCTACAATATGACGCAGGAAATATCGCCCCAGCGACAACAGAACTTCATCGACTTACTTGAAAGACAAGGTGTGGGGCTGGTGGCACTGCACCATACGATGGGAGCGTTCCAGGCCTGGCCCGAATATCGCAAAATCATCGGCGGCAAATACTATTTGAAAGAAACGGCTGAAAACCGCGCCAGCACATATAAACACGACCTTGATATGAACGTGCACATTGCGGATGCCTCACATCCGATTACGCGGGATATGAGCGATTTCCAGATTCACGATGAGGGATATAAGTATTGCGGCTTTGAAAAGAACAATAAAGTGCTCCTGACCATAGACCATCCGGACAGCGATAAAACCATTGCCTGGACGAGAAAATATGGCAAGGCCAAGGTCTGCACTATCCAGCTTGGCCACGGTTCCACCGCTTACCAAAACCCAAACTATCGCCGGCTAATCGCACGAGCAATCAGATGGTCCGCAGGAAGACTGGATTAGAACTGAATATACGGTGGCCTTAGACTCCAACCATCTCAATCAATCTGTGCTTACCTGTAGCTGATGTGGAGCGTGAAAAAGGGTATTTCCTTGATTAGGTTGCTTTTTAGATGTACTTTATTGAAGATTGAACAAGAGCAGAAAGCGAGGATCGAAAGCAGGGAAAACACCCAAAGCATTGATTTAACTGAAAGACAGAGTTGGTGAGTTGATATGCATTGGAAAAGAAAACATAGATGTCCGGAGTGTAAAGGCAAACTGGAAGACTTCGGTGTAGATTTGAACACTCAGAAGATTGAGTGCATGAAATGCCACGCCCAATTCAGCCCACTAAAGGTGTTCAAAGATTCTGATATTGTATTTTTCTCAAAGTCACTTCCACAGGAAAAGCAAAAAGCATTTCTCGCCAAATTGGGATTTGAAAGACAGCCTGTTCGAAGGACACCAAAGCCTCTTTTGTATGGTTTTCTTTCTTTCATTATTACTGGCGGTATTATGTTCGGGATTATCCTTTTCGTATCCGGGCAGAGGATAATAGCTGTAAGCCCTGTCATTGGTAGTCTCTTGCTTTGTCTCGGTATTTACGAAACCTGCAAAGATGAAGAGAAACCACGATGGCGCAGGAAAAGAGGGACTGTGCGGTCAGACCCAAGTAATACTTAAATCACAGAAACACTTGCGTTGTTGATGGAAAACTAAGTTTATAATCATCCAGAGCTGCTCCAGCAGCTTTGATGGAAGTAGGCGGTTAGTGGCCTTAAGTGATTCTGATGTAAATGCCGGCCGAATTAAAGATTTAGTAAAACACCGCCTGAAACGCCGGGCTAAATGGTTTCGTTAGCCGAAGTTGTAGTGCTTTTTTACGGCTTCGTGGACGTTCCAGGTGCATTCGAGGTCTTCGGGAAAGACCACGAGGTCGCCGGGGCCGAAGCTTACCGATTCCTTGCCGTCTGTAACCGTTACCTTGCCTTTGAGCAGAAGGCAGGTTTCTTTTTCCGTATATGCCCAGTCGAAGGTGCTGGGCTCGCACTTCCAGGTGGGCCAGGCCTTGCAGGCCGTCACCTCTTGCTCGGTCGGCTTTTTGACAATCACATCTTTTACACTTGGCATATTATTTTACTCCTTTTGACTATTATCGATTCAGCTTGTATTATACCCCACATAGATGAATTGGGAATATGCAACAGGAATTTTTTTACTATAAGTCAGGACTTTATGGAGCAAAAGCAGTTAGACAAATTCAGGGTCTGGTTCGATGATTATGTAGCGGGCTTTTATGGCGATGATGAAGTCATCAATGCCAATTTGAAACTCAAAGAAGAGCACAGTCGCCGGACCTGTCGGGAGATGCTGTATTTGGCCGGCGAGCTGGGACTTGATGACAATCAGAAACGGTTGAGTGAAACGATAGCGCTTTTCCACGACATCGGACGGTTCGAGCAGTTTGTCAAATACCGCACATATAGTGACCTCAGAAGTGTGGACCACTGCCGATTGGGAGTAAAAGTTTTGCAGCAGACCAAGGTGCTTGATGGGATTGACCGGCAGGAAAAGCAGTTAATTGAAAAAGCGATTGAATACCACGGACGTAAAGAATTGCCGCCGGATTTGAAAGGTCAATGTCTGCTGTTCTCGAAATTGATACGTGACGCTGATAAGATAGATGCGCTTTATGTCGTAACGGAAAACTACAAAACATACCGGGACAATCCGCAGAAGTTCAAGCTGGACCTGGAGCTTCCGGATGAGCCGGAGTACTCGGCTGAAGTGGTTGAGGGAATTCTGAATGGTCAGCGTGTAGATTACAGCCGGCTGCGGACGTTAAATGACCTGAAGCTTTGCCTGCTTGGATGGGTCTATGATGTGAATTTCACGCCGACGCTGAAGCGAATAAAACGACGCAAATTTCTGGAAAAGCTGTCTGACTTTTTGCCAAACACCGAAGATGTTGAAAGGGTCAAAGAAAAAATATTCGGATATGTTGATTTTAGAATAGAACAGAACGGAAAATAATTGATTATTGGTTACTGATTATTGATAATTGAGTGTTCCGTTACGAACTAAAAATTGAAAGGGTTTTTATGGAGACGGTTTTGCAGACTAATATTGCGGGTAGCCGGCCGAATAGAGGCAAGGTTCGTGACATATATGACCTGGGCGATAAGCTGCTGATAGTTGCGACCGACAGGATAAGCGCTTTTGATGTGGTTATGGCTAACGGCATACCCGGTAAAGGAATTATCCTGACACAGATTTCACGTTTCTGGTTCGATTTTCTAAGCCCGGATGTGGAGCACCATATGATAAGCGATGATGTGGGCGATTTTCCCGAGCCGTTCTGCAATCATTCCGAGCAGTTGGCCGGGCGAAGTATGTTAGTTAAAAAGGTTAAAGTCCTGCCGATTGAATGTGTCGTGCGGGGGTATCTGGCCGGCTCCGGCTGGAAAGAATACAAGGAAAGCGGAACGGTTTGCGGACAGAAGCTGCCGTCCGGCTTGACTCAGTGCCAGAAGCTGCCGGAGCTGATTTTTACCCCGGCCACCAAGGCCGAGAGAGGAACTCACGATGAGAATATCAGCTTCGAGCGATGTGTCGATATTATAGGCAAAGAAGCGGCAAACTATGTGCGGGATAAGAGTACGGAGATCTTCAAAAAGGCCGGCAAATATGCCGAGAGCAAAGGGATAATCTTAGCCGATACTAAGTTTGAGTGGGGCCGTATCGACGGCAGGATTATTTTGATTGACGAGGTTTTGACGCCGGACTCTTCACGTTTCTGGCCTGCCGATAAATATCAACCCGGCAGAGACCAGGAAAGTTTCGACAAGCAGTTTGTTCGCAATTATCTCGAGAGCATTAACTTCGACAAATCGGGGCCGGGCGTCGAGCTGCCCGATGATGTCGGAGCCAAAACCAGCAAAAAATATATTGAGGCCTACGAGCAGCTCACCGGTAACAAGTTTGAGGTGCCAGTCAGTTGATATTTGAATAGAAGAATCACCACATTTTACTGGATGCAGTTGTTCGTGCTTGCGAGCGTTCATTTCCTGATTGATATGTTCGCGAGTATGCTGCCGGCAATCCTGCCCGCAATCCGGGACGAATTTTCTTTAAGCCTGTCTCTGGGTGGTCTTGTTTTGGTCGCGCTGCTTATGACGAGCAACGGCATTCAACCGCTCATCGGCCATTTGCGTGCCGACAAGCGAAGACCGTTGTTTTTGTATCTTGGGCTGATTTTAGCCGCCGCTATTTGCCTGCTGGGTGCCCTGCCCAGAGGCAGCGCTGCCTTTTCTTTAATAATTTTGCTTGCCGTCGTCAGTGGCTGTGGAATAGCGATAGTGCACCCGGAAGGGCTGCGGGCTGTGCATCGTCTTAAAAGCCTTCCGCCGGCGGTCAGCACAGCCGTATTTATGGCAGGCGGCTTTTTAGGCTACGCAAGCGGCGGCGCGGTCTCCACCTATCTCGTCTCCCGTTTTGGTTTGAAGGGTTTATATCCTCTGGTTCTTTGTCCGGTTATCGGTATTGTTATGGTCGTATTCCTGAGAATCCGCCTGGCGGTCGAGCGGAAAGTACGCAATAAAAATGAGGCCCGGACAGAGGAGAATCGGCTGCCTTTTTGGCTCATAATGGTTATGGCAATGCCGGCGGCTGTCTCTACGACCGTTCTTGCAAACCTTCTGCCGACAGTGCTCAACGAGCTTGGTTTTGAGCTTACCTTCGGCGGCTTTTCCACAACCATGTTTGGTCTGGGCGGAGCCGTAGGCTCGTTTGTCTGGGCAAATATCGCCGGCAAAAAGGGCGAGCTGAAGTGTTCAATTGCCGCACTTTTTCTTGTGCTTCCTTTCTTGGTGGCGTATCTGGTATTAATAAATACCAGAGTGGCTATATGGATATTATTTGGTGCCGGCTTCTGCGCAATCGCCGCTTACGTATTAATGATAACCTTATCGAGACAGGCCGCAGGGCTGAACCTCGGACAGCGAATGGGCTTTATGGTAGGCGGCACCTGGGCGCTGGCTAATATCGTTTTTATGGCCCTGCTGCCCACAGCCGAACACTTCGGTGCAAATGCCATCCTTAAGTTTACCCCTCTGGGCTATTTGTGCTCAGCCTTCCTTGGCCTTTTCGTTATGTTTAAGCCCCGAAACTCTGCCCATACAAAATCACCCGCCCCACAACCGATATCCAATCAAGGGGCTTGAGAATACTGTAGTCTCACTGTAAATGCCATGCGGAAAACGCTCAGGAAAGTTTAACAGCAGGTATAACCGTTTTGCAATGAAGTGGCAGCTTAGTTGTAGATCTGTATTCATGCTCTTGTTAGGCAAAGTGTAGCTGCTGTTGCCTTGAATGGATCCGTGTACTAATTCTTAGGACTCGTTCAAACTTCCTCAATAAGTCCGGCTCGCAGTGTTCAATCAATTTCAATACGTCTTGTTCATCCTCAACTGTATAGAAACTCTTGGTAGGAGAGAAATAAACGAGTATTTTTTTGTTGAGTTCGCTCAAATTCAGGATATTGTTCAAAGTGCCCTTGCTTTTTCCATCCCACAGCATGAATCCGTAATCGGCTTCGCCGACCATAAGGACATCTTTAGTGCTATAATAATTAAAATCTTTCTTGCTTCTGCTCGAATGAACATTCCGCGTTTTCCACTTCCCTATGTTGTTTCGGCAAACATCGCCCATGCAAAATACCAAAACATTTCTATAGTTTTTCTCAGCGAGATATGTTTGCATCGCCTTATCAGCACCATTCGCATCGCCAAGCAGTAAAAGATGCCCATTGGTAATAATATTGTCAGTGCGTTCTTTTACTGTTTGGTTCAATCGTCCAATTTTGCGGGAACCGCCAAAGAATACCTTAATCATTTCCTTCCCCTCGTTATAGTAAGCGTAAGAACATACACTCCTTTTACTTTGCCCTTGTTTTTCAATGTTTGAGTTATGGAATTAAGGGTTGCACCTGATCTATAAAGGTCGTCAAGCAAAAGCACATTTCGTCCTTCTACTTCGCGTTTAGCAACGTCAAAAGCATCTTTCAGAATCTCCATCCGTTTGTTGAAATCATACACATTCTTGAGTTCGGGAGTTGTCTTAATCTTAACAGCACAATCTGTACATAATGTTATATTGATAAACTTTGAGATACCTTTGGCGACATGTATCACAGGTTGAAATGGCCGAGTTCCTCTGGATGGAGGAACGGGAATGATTAAATCCAATGGCCATTTTAAGCTATTCAGAAATTCTGAAGCAGTATCTACGATAATCCGAAGTACCGACTTATCAGTCTTATATTTTAGTCGATACAAAAGCTCTCCCATGTCACTTCTCTTGGTGTCAAACTGTGGATGTCCATATTCATCATCGCCAATATATTCGCTGCTTATTGTATGGTAATCCAAAGAGTAGCCGCAAGTCCACTTCCCTTTTATCTGCTTTGGTGAAATCTTCATTATGGTGTTCCACCTGTTCTACATGTCAGTTTAAATCATCCACTTTATGCATAGAATATTTTCCTTGTAAATATTTTAATATAGCACATCTTCCCATGCAAGTAAAAACAAGATAGAAAGCACACACGGTAAATTTGACTAAACCAACTGACAAAAATCCAACGTTCGGTAGAAATTTTTTTACACAAAATCAGCTCTACGCAGTTATTATTGTGTGAAAACTGAAAATTTTCAGGTTTTACCCAAGATTGGAGCATTGTAGATGAATCATTCGAAGCGAGCCGAGCTTTTCAGACAGCTACGGACGAAATATGCAGGATTTCTGGCATCGGTTCTCTGGAAAGCTGACCGGCGATAAGCAATCTGCCAGCCAAGCAGTCAAAGGCAATAGTGATGCGATACCTGGAACAACAGGATTACGGGAATATCGCTGCCCAAATAGGCCCGGCGGTAGCTATTAGGTGAAAAAGATTGAAGAAAATTGTGTGTTAATCGTTTTATATTAAAGTAGAGATTCAAATGAAAAAAAGGAGATTGAAATGAAAAACTTAAAGAACCGGCGTTTGGTATGGGCACTTGTACTCTTGATATCGGTGTTCTCAGGCAGATTTCAGACGCAAGCCGCTCAGCTCGAACCGCAGACATTTTACTACGGCATTGAGATAAACGGAGTCCTGTGCGGATACTCAGAGATTAGTGTTTCGCCCATGCTAAAAGACGGCAAAGATATGACTTTGTTGAAACAAAATGTCTTTGCAATGCTCTCTGCGCTCGGGAGCAAATTCAATACGCAAGTCAAGCTAACATATCATATCGACCCTGCAACCGGCAAATTTTCTTACCACGATAGTGACATTAAGCAAGGTCCGACACAATTAAGTTCCGTAACTTACATTGAGGGAGATAAAGCCCGCTTTACCTCGACACCCGGCGATAGAGAAACCACTATCACACTGCCGGCGGATGTCGTCCTCGAGAATACACTGTCCTTTCCCCATCTGGTAAGAGACTTTGTCGAGCGCAAGATGGACAAGGCAAGTTATGAAATCTATGAGGTCATGGAGACTGAGGTTCAGAAATCGACATATACCAAAGCTGGAACCGAAGAGCTGGAGCTTGCAGGGAAAAGCTATAACGCTCTGGTCCTTGACAAGCTAAACCACAAAACCGGTTTGAAAGTAACAATGTGGCTTGATGTTGAAACCGGACGTGTGCTCAAAGCTCTCGCCCCGGGTAACAAGGTAAGCTACCTCGCCGACCCCTCCGTTGTGAACAGAATCAAAATGGCGGACGTGGACGATAACCTCTTCGCCAAAGTCGATGTGGCAATTGCCGATGTTCAAGCCATATCATATATGAAGGTCAAAGCCACCATTGAACCTACAGGATTGTGGGTGACCGAAGAAGGTCTTAACGTACCTGGCCAGCGTTTTACAGGCACAATAAAAGACAATCTGATAGAAGGAGTTTTTGAGATTGAACATAAGCGGTATGATGGCTCGGACGCCCCGCCTTTTCCTGCGGATTTCAGCAAAGACCAGTTCCTGAAAAAGTATCTCGAAGCGGAGGAATTCATCGAATCGGACGACCCTGTCCTCATCAAAAAGGCGCAGGAAATAACTCAAGGCTCAAAGGATTCCTGGGAGGCGGCCTGCCGGCTTAGCAAATGGGTTGCCGAGAACATTGGTTATGCGATTCCCGGCGGAATGACCGCCCGCAAAACTTATGACCTCAAAGCCGGAGAGTGCGGATCACACTCGATTCTTCTTGCCGCCTTTTGCCGGACGCTTGGAATACCCGCACGTGTCGTCTGGGGATGTATGTATGTCCCCAATTATGGCGGTGCCTTCGGGCAGCATGGCTGGAGCGAAATATATATGGGCAAGGCAGGATGGATAACTGTCGATGCCACAGCCAATGAGATTGATTATGTCGATTCCGGCCACATCCGCATCGGTGAATTTCAATCTATGGTTACGGCCCTTAATCCCGAAAAAATGGAAGTGCTGGATTTTAGGGCCGGCTCAATGAAAATGGGACAGACAGAAGAATCTGCATCCCAGATGTACCAGGCATACGTAGGTGAATACACCAACCCTTCTACTAAAACTGTATTAAAGGTATTTGTTCAGGGTGGAAGCCTGGCCGTTGATATTCCAGGTAAAGTAGTCCTGGCACTGAATGACCCGGATGAAGAGCGTATATGGTATTGTAAATTGTCGAAGCGGATTTATTTCACATTTAAGAGAAAATATCTCGGCTTTGGCAAAGTCGAGGAAATGCAGATACATCAGATTATCCCTCTGCCAAGGAAATCAGGGCCCGAAAAAGTAGATAATAATGTTCCCGAAAAATTCAGGCCATATCTCGGCAAGTATTCACTTGCGGCTCTGCAGGCCGAGTTTACGGTACTTTATAAAGATGGCAGCCTGGCAGTGGATGACCCCCTTGCAAAGAAAATCGTAAAGCTTCAGCTTCCGGATGAAAAAGGAAGGTGGCTTGATGAATTTAATAAAAATACAATCTTCTTCGAGATGGACAACCAGGGCAACGTCGAATCAATGAAGATAGATTCGGTTGACAAATTTACCCGGTGAAAACGGAGACATAATATGATTACTTTTGAGAAAAAAGAAGAGGTAGTACCAATCTGCCCGCACTGCAAAAAAGAGCTTACAACCGTATGGTTTCAGCAGCTCAAGGGTGACCTGGGCAAGCGTTGCATCTACTTTTGCCCTCAGTGCAGGTCCTGTCTTGGTGTTTCTCAAAGGAAAGGAATCGCTCCATTTGGTTTGTGAGCCGATATACAAGTTTTTTAGCTGCTGCCGTTTCTAAAAAGTGAGTGTAACATTTAATAAACACCGTCATTCCGACCGAAGCCCCCGTTCCACCACGAGGTGTCCTGCGGATTGCTTTCGCACCTGTGCCTGCGTTATCCCCTTTGCTGTCTGCGACAGCAGACAAAGGGGTGCAGGCAAAAACGCCGATACTTACTTGAAAAACAAAAAAGAATAGGTGTTTGGAAAGGCGGTCTCGTGTGTTAAGATGGGTAAAATATCCGCAATTTTTCAATCAAAAACGCTGATACTTCCGCACAAAAATCAAAATTTTCAAGAATTTTTTAATTCTTTTCCCCACAACGACTTAGCCCAAATCCCCCTCGGCAGGCGGGGCAGATTTTCGCATCAAACACGCATATACATCCAATTATAGAGGGCACGGCTTTCAGCCGATGGCCGAAAGCCGCAAGTCCGCATGTCATTTCGACAGTAGTCCCGAAGGGATGAAGTGGAGAAATCTATTAAAAATGTCATTCCTGCGAAAGCAGGAATCCAGAACCGAAATACGAGATACAAGACCTAATCTCTAATTTTCTAATCCTCTAAGTAGTGATTATCAAGTTCAATTTTTCCATAACGGTTCCCGATCCCCTCGTATGGCCTTTCGTGGCTCTGGTACTGTTCTACCGCCGCATCCGCTACGGCTACCCCTTTCGCCGCATACCGCTCACTCAGGGCAAATACGCCATCGTGGACCCCGAAGATTACGAGCGATTGAGCAAACACAAATGGCACGCGATTAAGAGCAAAAACACCTTTTATGCCACCCGGAGGATTCATCTGGGTAAAAACAAGTGGAAGCATATTAAGATGCATCGCGAGATTCTCGACCCGCCCGACCATCTATACGTCGATCATATCAACCATAAAGGCTTCGACAATCGCAAAGCGAACATGCGAACGGCCTCACACAGGCAAAACAGCTACAACAGGATACACTTTAGAAAGAATTCATCCTCAAAATATAAAGGAGTGAGCTGGAAGAAACGAACGAAGAAATGGAATGTTCAGATATGCTATAATGGCAAACGCAAAACTATCGGCTCTTTCGACGACGAAATCGAAGCCGCAAAGGCGTATGATGCAGCCGCCAAAAAATACCATAAAGAGTTTGCGGTCCTGAACTTTTGAATCCCCGCATCTTCGTTTTGGCCAGGCAAAACGGCGGGGACCAACGCCCCAAGCAATCAATAATAAATCGTAAATATGAAATAATAAATGTAAATACGCCGTAAAGAAATCTCTAACAAGCGAACTGTGATAATTTATTCTGATAAGTAGTGCATATAAAATATACTTTTGGAACTTCTAAGCCACAAAGAGAACTGAATTGTTGGCGAAAAATAGGCTATTTCGCCGATATTGAACAAAGAAGGATATTTTGCAGTACCTAATATCGTGTATTGTGTTTACAAGCCGCTGGTAGCTATTGAATAAAAAGTATAGTATAAGCTTAAAATACAAGCATAAGTGTTTTGCTGGAAGGTTGATGAAGAATGACTTTTAACTATGAATATCAAATGATTAGACCTGCCAAGGCTTGGCTTAAGTGTAAAGGCCTTTTAATTAAACATGAATTTCCCACTCCGTGGGGAATTTGTGACCTTGTGGGATGTTCTTTTAATAAGCAAAATGTTAATAAGAGGTTGAAATTAGGCCAGAAAAATCCCATAGGTTCATATTTTCGCGTATTGCTCCTTTCAAAAATTCCAGAGGAAGAGGAAGGTCCCCCAATAGTCCGTAGTAGGTTGGTTAAAATGTTTTCTGAGTTCTTAGACAATAAGCGAATCACATTGGAATTGAACCGTCTTGAGAGAGACAAATTCATTCATAAAACAAACTCTGGTTCATTCTACAAACTAAACGGATGGATGCCCATCCATAAGAGACTCGTTGCCTTGGAACTTAAGCTTTCGCGCGTCCAGGACGGCTTACGACAAGCAATCACCAATCTGGAATTTGCTGACGAGTCCTACATAGGTCTACCTATGCAAGCAGCAAAAAGTCTTGCTAGAAGCAGTGACATTCCACTTATTGAACGATGTATTGGTATCGTCGGCCTCAACTCAGAAAGCTACAGAGTCCTCAGATCAGCAAAGTGCAGTAGGCAGAGCACCGATCCAGTTCTTCAAGCCCATTGCGTTGAGCGTTTCTGGAGAGACTGCCCTAAAGGCAATTTAACATAAGCTGCTCAGCCACTTTTCCAGACTTTCTCACAGAAGCCGGACTATTAGGCACTAAACTTGCTGACAAAATAGGCAGTTGGCTACCTAGGACGAATGCGGAGGACAAGTCTTGGTATAGTGCAAGTGCCCTTCCATCTTGTGGGCTCGCGCTGATTTTTTCAAACCAATGCTTGTAGAATAGCGCAGTGTATTTTTTTGCTGCCTCTCGAGACTTTAGCATATCGAAATTGGCTCGAATGTAGCGCAACTTTTTGTATGCGGGGTCATACGAATTCAATCTCTGAAGCGCATCATCAAGCCATGTTCTTAAATCTCTATTGATTACTACCCAACGGCATAATGGCGGTATTGCAATCCTTGAACTTGGTGGTCTCGGGACACCACCTGAAATATGATAAGCATATCTAGATCCCAGAGATATAGCTACGCGTTCACATAGTCCGCGGGCCCAAAGAATTAGATTAATACCCCAGTATGGACCTCCGATCTTGATAGATTCTTCGGGCAGTTTCTTTTTTAACAGTTGATGGAATTCGATCAACCTTGCATATCTATTGCGGAATTTCTCATTTCGAGTTTGATCCAATAGAGTTGAGTCAACTACCCAAATTCCATCTGTATCCGCTTCTTTATAGCATTCCAGGGCCTGAGTTAACTTGTCGTCTCGTATAGGCTTGCTATTGATTTGACGCTGATTAGTAAATATCAAAGGTAGAATTAATTTGCCTCTAAATCCTTCGCTTTCTTTCCATGCTTTAGTTGCTCTTGCTAACATCTTATTAATTTTGTTTCTACTTCCACGATCGCTCAAAGGCAATTGCGGCACTGTGACCCAAGCTGGTCTATACTTTATGCAATGACTCAATAGATCCCGTACAAATATTGCAATTTCTTCATAGTGAGTTTGCTTCCAGTTCTTTCTGTTGCACAAGATTTCGTAATTCGGAAAATCTCGGAATAATTTTTCCAAGTTCCTCCAAAGTTGTTTCTGTCGTTGTGTCCACTCACTCATAGGTGTATCTGGCCATTTTGTTGACAAGCGTTGTTCATAAGCGTCAACCGCAGGGTCAAGCCATATTGAAACAGTACTAGGCAGAAAGTTCCTTAAAGCTTCTATCGATTCAAGAGATACTCGGCAAATGTCTGCATCCTTGTATACATCCTTTACTATCCGGCAATCTGCTTCGCTATTCACAAAAGGTATGTAATCTGCCATCAATCTTTCCTTTTAATATCGAGTTTTGCGCGCCATGTTAAGTAATTGCATGTATGTTCCGGCTCTGGGAAAATAGACATCTCGTTTATCCCAATATGATCGAGTTCTGTAAGTAGCTGTTTCTTATACTCCTTTCTTATCCTCAGGCACACAAGCCCAGGGGCTTGCTCATCATTTAATGCGAATTCCCTTGATCCAGCAAGTGTAAAGGTGCCTTGTTGAAGCATTATCCTTTCGGAATTCCAAACAGGATATATTGCTATCGTACGCCGACCATTGCTTCTTTTTGCACCCAATAATTTTAGGTATTTGTCAATTATGGGTGCATCTGAATGCGCATCAAATACACGTGGCTTTTTTGGGTCCACTTGCCTGTTAAGATTTACGGGATTCAATATGAACACTCCACCATCACATTCATTTAGTCTACAACACGCAAAATATAGTGCAATGGTAGCACTTCTTGTCCAATCAAGTAGACGCGTCGGAAGCCTATGATGACGAGCGAGCTGAACCCACTTCAACTGTTCCTCCGGTCCAGGAGGACTAACAAGCTTTATCTCAGCGTATCTCTTAAATTCCGCTAATAAGCCCAATGCTTTGTTTCTCTCAGCTAAAGTCTGATACCTTAAAGCTGACGGTACAAGTTCATGAGTTATATTAGCATGCCCCCTGAACCAGAACTCTTCGTCTTCTTTCATTACGGAGTTACATACGTCAAAGTATCGTCCAAGATGGTTAATATCCTGTGGATAAATACTACACGCAGTCGTTGTTTTTTCATCGTCCTTCGACTTTTTCTTAGTAACCTTTTTTCTATTAGTCACTTCACGACTCCGAATTATTTATACAAGTTTGATGATAAGTCCAAATGATGTCAATTGTGTTCAATATTGTAAGGTTGTCTCTTCAATTTTGTTTCTAATCTCCCGCCAACATCTTAGCCAATACACCACACTTGCCCTATCGCCTTCTCCACCTCCCCCTAAATCTAATCAAAATGGCAATTCCCATCAACAAAAGAAAATTTACGCAATACGTGATTAATCATAGCGTCAATATATGTCAGCGCACATTTTTCGCGCTTTAATGGAATAAGGCGTTTATGTGGCCGTGAATGTTGATGGCAAATCTTGAAAAAAACTGAAAAAGTTGCGGAAATTGTAGTTGCAAAATCTTTCATTCGTTGTATAATTTGTTTTATGAAAGGAAAATGCACATTTTGTTATGCAATTCAGGCTGCTATCAGCCTTAACCTGCTGCTATTGCGCCGCCTGCCCCCGCGTCTCATGACGCAAGACGTGGCGGCGGGTCAGGCGCAATAATACACTTTCCCCATCAAAAAGCTATCTTTATCCTTTTTATCGTTAATTCGTGGCAATTTGACCCTGCTTGGGGCATAATTAGCCGCAAGGTAAAGACACAGATTGAGAATTAGCCGCGAATTAACACAAATGGGCACGAAGAAAAGAAAAAAATTAGAGTAAATTCGTGGAAATTCGTGGTTAAAAATATAAATCTGTGCAATCTGTGGTTTCGAAATTGGAGAAAAAGCAAATGTCCAAAGAAAAAGTTCAAATTTTCGACACAACTTTACGGGATGGCGAGCAGGCGGCCGGTACCCGTTTGGGTGCAAGAGAGAAACTGGAAATCGCCCGGCAGCTTGTTCGCCTGAACGTCGATATCATCGAGGCGGGATTTCCGGCCTCCTCGCCGGAAGATTTCGAGGCCGTGCGCCTGATATCCGAACAGATTGAAGGGCCGATCATCTGCGGCCTGACCCGGGCCATAATAGATGATATTGAAACCTGTCAAAAGGCTTTGAAAAAAGCCAAGCGCTCCCGTATCCATACCGGTATCGGCGTATCCGAGATTCACATCGTGGGAAAATTCGCAGACGACAAATACGGCAGGACGATGGGCGAAAAGCAGGCCACTATCCTGAAGATGGCCATCGAGGCGGTCAGGCACACCGCTCAATATACTGACGATATCGAATTTTACGCCGAGGATTCCGGGCGGGCCGAACGGGGCTTTCTTTACGAGGTCCTTGAGGCCGTTATTGATGCGGGAGCTACCGTCGTCAACATTCCCGACACTACGGGTTATTCCATGCCCGAACAATATGGTGCTCTTATCCGGGACATTCGGGCCAACGTGCCGAACATCGCCAAGGCAATAATAAGCGTCCACTGTCATGACGATCTGGGAATGGCCGTGGCGAATTCATTAGCCGGCGTAAAGAACGGAGCAAGACAAGTAGAAGGGACTATAAACGGCGTGGGTGAGCGGGCCGGCAACGCGGCTATTGAAGAGGTGGTCATGGCAATCCATACGCGTCGCGACTTCTTTGAAGAGGTCCAGACGAACATCAACACCCGCGAGTTCTATCGAACCAGCCACATGGTTTCGGATTTGTTAGGTATGCCGGTTCCCGCCAATAAAGCGGTTGTGGGCCGCAATGCCTTTGCCCACAGCTCCGGAATTCACGTGGACGGGTTTCTGAAGAAGCGGGAGACTTATGAGATTATGAGGCCTGAGACCATCGGCCTTGACCAGAGCCGTGTTGTTCTGACGGCGCGCACGGGACGTCACGGCCTTCAACATCGCCTCGAAGAGATGGGATATAAATTATCTAAGGCAGAGCTGGACAAGACGTACGAGCGGTTTCTGGTCGTGGCCGATAAGAAGAAAGAGGTCTTTGAGGCGGACCTTGCGGCCATCATCAGCGACGAGATTCACGTGCTTGCGGAGCCGATGTATGAACTGGTGTACCTGCACGCGACCGGAGGTTCCGGTACTTTGCCCACGGCAAGTGTCAAAATAAAAACTAAAGACGAAACGAAACAAGCTGCTGCATGTGGTGATGGCCCGGTGGACGCGGCGTATGAAGCGATAAGAGAAGCCACGGGGCTTTCGCCCAAACTCGAAAACTATTCGATCAGGGCCGTTACCGGCGGCAAAGAAGCGCTCGGCGAAGCCACCGTAAGAATCAAAGATGATGGCAGGACCTTCATAGGCCGGGGCATCTCCACTGATATTATCGAAGCCAGCGGAAAGGCGTATATTGATGCTATCAACAGAATGGTCGCAGCAAGAGGCGAAGGGCCCGAAGTTCAAGTGGAACTGTAAATTTCGAAATTCGACCTGCTGCGACCAGTCGCGACGAGACCGACTCGGCGGGCGAGAGCAGCACGGCGAGAACCCGAAACAAATTCAAAACAATGGCAGAGAGAATATATGCGTTGATGAGTAAGAGAAAGAGAGACTAAGACTATGGGAATGACGATAACGGAGAAGATACTTGCAAGAGCGGTCGGTAAGGAGAAGGTTGTGCCGGGCGAGCTTATCGATGCGAAGATTGACATCGTTCTGTGCGTTGATGTTACGACGCCGCCGGCTATTTCGATGCTCGTTGAAAAAGGTATTGATAAGGTATTCGACCGTGAAAGAATCGTTGTAACGCCGGACCATTTTCAGCCGGCCAAGGACATCAAAAGCGCCGAGCTTCACAAACGGCTCGACGGCTGGGCAAAACGACACAATATAAAATACTATTACAAGCTCGGCAGGGCCGGCGTATGCCATGCGCTGCTGCCGGAGCAGGGACATATTCGGCCGGGCGAGGTTGTTGTCGGGCCCGATTCGCATACGTGCACATACGGTGCGTTTGGGGCTTTCAGCACCGGGATAGGCTCAACGGATGCGGCGGCGGCAATTGCGACTGGACAGCTATGGTTTAAGGTGCCGGCTTCGATGAAGTTTGTCCTCAACGGCTCACTTGGGTCCGGCGTTTATAGTAAAGACGTTATCCTTGCGATTATTGCAAGAATCGGTACGGATGGGGCGCTTTATAAGGCGATGGAGTTTGTGGGTCCGGCGCTGGCCGAGATGTCGATGGAAGCGAGGATGACCATAACGAATATGGCTATCGAGGCCGGTGCAAAAAGCGGAATAATCGGCTTCGACGATGTAACAAAGGAATATCTCGATGAGCATCTGAAAGACAAGAAATATTACACTGTTTACGAATCGGACAGTGACGCAGAATACGATGCAACCGAAGAATTTGACTGCTCGGCTATCGAGCCGATGGTTGCTCTGCCGCATCTGCCCAGCGGTGGTGTACCCATCGGTGAATGTGCCGGCAAAGAGATGGACCAGGCGTATATCGGAAGCTGCACAAACGGCCGAATCGAAGATTTGCGAATTGCAGCGGAAATCCTCAAAGGAAAACAGGTCGCAATCCGCACAATAATTGTGCCGGCGACGCCGGTTATCTGGAAGCAGGCTAAAGATGAAGGGCTGTTCGATATATTCTATGATGCCGGCTGTGTAATCGCCGCTCCAACCTGCGGGGCGTGTCTGGGCGGCTTTATGGGCGTTCTGGCCGCGGGCGAAAAGTGCGTCAGCACAACCAACAGAAACTTCGTCGGGAGAATGGGACATCCGGAAAGCGAGGTGTATTTGGCCAGTCCGGCAACGGCGGCAGCAAGCGCGGTGGAAGGAAAACTTGCCGACTGCAGACCACAGATTACGCAGATTAGTACGGATTAACACAGATTGATAACAACGAAAAAGGGGCTAATTTGTCTGAAATAGAGATTAAATTTTTATTTGAGGTTATAAAGATGAGTGTGGCACATGTTTAGAGGCGTGACCAGTGCCTTTAGGTACGTAAATATTAAAATTGAGAGATTTAACATTTAGGTGAAAATTATGGCCAAAGCTCACGTTTATAAAAGGGCTCACGTTAATACGGATGAGATTATACCGGCTCGGTATTTGAATACCGATGACCAAGCCGAATTAGCGAGTCATTGTCTTGAGGATTTGGACAAGGAGTTCGTAAATAAGGTCAAAGAAGGAGATGTGATAGTGGCCGGTGAGGATTTCGGCTGTGGCTCGAGCAGGGAGCACGCCATCTGGGCCATTCGCGGGGCGAAGGTCCAAACGGTTATTGCAAAATCCTTCGCCCGAATCTTCTATCGCAATGCCATTAACAACGGCTTTTATATTATCGAATCGCCGGATGCACTCGAAAAAATAAACGACGGCGACGAAGTGGAAATTGATTACAAAAACGGCTTGATTAAGAACCAAACGGCCGGCGTTGATATCAGCTTTAATCCGCTGCCTGACTTCGCGCTTGATATAATCAACGACGGCGGACTGTTGGAGCATATAACCAAAAGAACCACGGATTGACACGGATTTTTCTCAAAAGGAACCACGGATTAACACGGATTTTTTTCAAAAGGAACCACGGATTAACACGGATTTTTTTCAAAAGGAACCACGGATTAACACGGATTTTCACGGATATTAAATTAAAGGAATAGTTTCTTGAGCGAACAGGACTTGGTGCATAGCGAGTTGACAAGGGCTGTCATCGGGGCAGCGATGGAAGTGCATTAAAATCTTGGGCCGGATTTCCTGGAAAGTGTTTATGAAGCGGCTATGGCAATTGAGTTTGATCTCATAAAGGTGCCTTATGAACGGCAAAAGTCGATACCAGTGATGTATAAGGGAGAAAAAGCCAAGGATTCCTTTTGTGATTTCCTAGTCGGCGAGAACGTATTAGTGGAACTCAAGGCGTTAAAAGCTATCACGGGTGTCGAGGAAGCTCAGGTTTTGAACTATCTGAAGGCAACGGGGCTGAAAGTCGGGTTGTTAATAAACTTTGGTGAGCAATCATTGAAGTATAAGAGATTGGTGTTGTGACGACAGAAAGAAACCGCGGATTAACACGGATTAACACGGATTTTCACAGATTTTAGATTTTGATATTTCGACGCAGAGGTTGAAAAGTTGTTCGCTCAAATACAAGCGTTTGGTTTTTGAATGAATGCAAAAAAAACGCGTGTAATACGTGGAAGGCCGGGCGTGTCGGGATTTTTTTATTGCCTTAGGCGATAATACAGGTCATAATAGAATCAGCAGGGGCGGATATTTTTACAATTGATATGCAAACATCACTGCATTGGAAATAATTCAGTTAGTTTGATTAACAAAAAGTCCGCCAGAAAGACGGCGGATAAATCCGCCAAATGAATGGAGGGTGAATGTTGTATATTGTTATATTATGATACTAAATAAATTAATCGCTTATGATCAATATAATAGATAGAAAAGCTAATAGGTTAATATCGAAGGCAATTCTAAGAATATCAAAAGAATATCAATTTGATAATAATCCTTGGTTTGTTACTTATAGCGGAGGGAAAGATTCAACTGCAGTTCTGAGACTAATTTTTCAAGGTCTTTTAAATGTAAACTCTTATCATAAAAACATAAATATAATATATATTGATACAGGTGTAGAAATACCGTATGCATCAAAGTTAGCTGAGAAGGTTTTATATGATTTTAAAATAGAATGTAAACATAACAAATTACCTATAAGTATTACTGTAATTAAACCTGAATTAAGTGAAAGATTTTTTGTTAAAGTCATAGGAAGGGGTTATCCTCCGCCAACAGATAAATTCAGGTGGTGTACAGATAGATTATTAATACGTCCGCTTAATAAATTCTTAAAAAAAGAAAATTTCGAAGATGTTACAATAGTACTTGGTGTTAGAATAAATGAGAGCGCAACAAGAAATCTTACTCTTAAAGAAAGTAAGTATGGTGAATACTTTTTTCGAAAACAAAAAGGATATAGTTCAAGAAAACTCTTTATGCCAATATTAGATTTCGATATAGAAGATGTTTGGGCCACAAATCTCTTAATTGAAGAACCGAAGTCATTAAGAGGAAATGAAATAGCAGAATTATATGCAAATGCATCTGAATACCCAGAGGTGAGAAATGATCTCGGAGCACCCTACGGTAAAGCAAGATTTGGTTGTTGGCCATGTACTGTTGCAAAACATGGGATCACTCTAAGAAACTTGATAAACTCTGGTAAAGAAGATCTTATACCTCTACTGGATTTCAGGCTATGGCTCGAATCAGAAAGGAATAAGCCAAATAATCGTTGGAAAAGGAGAAGGAATGGTCAAGCTGGATTAGGGCCAATGACATTAAATTGGCGTAGAAAAGCTTTAGATAAATTAAAACTTGCCCAAGAAAGATCGGGTTTTGTTTTAATTAAAAATGATGAACTTGATGAAATAATAAAAACATGGGGGAAAGAATGACAAAGTCAGATCTTGATAAATGGAGATTTCTTGCCCCTTTCATTATAGTCAGTTCTACTTTAATTCCATTAATATATGTTTTTATGATGGATGCTGATTTAGAAATAAAAATTATCCAAATTTTTGTTACACCCGTTTTCTATATTCTTGCCTTTTTCTATTCAGCAATGAAATTAAGGAATCCTTACTGGGTTAGGGAGCTTAATAAATATGTAGGTGCACAAATAAAAACCGAATTAATTAAACTTGCACCGGATGATCTAAATATTACAGACGAAGAAAAAAAGAAACTTAAAGAGAAAGAAATTTGGAAAAAATTGACTGGTGTTTTCTGGGAGGCTATTGATAGTGATCATATTTTAATTAAACAAAAAGAGCACTTTTATGCCAATGGTGTTTTATACACTACTTCAATAGATTTATTTTTAATACTACCATTTGTTGCATTGATTTATATAATTCTCTATTTCTTTAAAACTAATACTTTGTTTTTATGTTTTGGGATGTTATGCTTTTCAGTTGCATTATTGAGTAAATACCTTGCACTTCCAAGTTGTCGTAAACGCCATCTTGAATTATCTTTAGAGCAACTTGAGCTTTTAAGGAGAAATAAAAAGAATTTTATTGCTCGTAAGTTTAAAGAAATAATTCAGGAATGGAGATTAGAAAAAGAAGACTAACCTGTTGCTTGAGGAGATGTTCCTGAGGGGTCGTTATTGAGCATTTCATTATCATAAATTATTTGTTTTTGATCAGTTCGTTGACGCATAAAGAGATTTTCAGAAGGCTCAGGGTAAACTTTGATTCTTGGAGAGAATGTGTATGATGGTAGCATAAAATCAGTGGAAATCCTGTTGTATATTATTATGTTTGATGAAAGAAACAGAAAGGGAATCCCATGGCGCTTTGTGAATGCGGATGCGGAGGCGAAACAAAGGGCGGAAAGTTCCTCCCAGGTCATGACCAGAAACTACGCTCAAAATTGGAGGAGGAAACCGGAGGCTTACTCCATCTCCGCAGCCTTGTTGAGGCCGCCAGTAAATACGCAGAAGACGAAACAAGTTTGAATCAGTTTGGAGAAACGACCAAATCTATTCTCAAGAGAAAAGCTAAGTCCTGAGAAGAATCATCGAACAAGACCTTGGAGCATATGCGGCGGGTGGTATTCAAGCCGGGTAAAATATCCTATTAAAACAAAACGGAGTGAGCTAAAGTAAATTAAAGTGATTAAAGTGAGCTAAAGTTTGAGGATTTTTTCCATCCACTTCATTCGCTTCGCTCATTCAGTGGCTGCCACCGCCAACCCATAGATTTTCTTGATAACCAGGTGCCTTGAGAGTATAGTATTGGCAATTAGAGAAAAGGTAAAAGTAAAGAGTAAAAATCAGCCGGGCAATTAAGCCACAAGAAAGGTATTGAAATGAGCAAACGTATAATAAAGCTACAACAACCGTCTGAAAAGACTATTGAGGCGGTGCTTGACAAGTTCCTTAAAGAACAAGAAAAACGGCTGAAGTCTTCAACCATGCGTAAGTATGAAGATATCATTGATTTGTTTCAGTCGTGCCTGGATGGGTATGCCTACCAGTACCTCAACAAGAGGGAGAATGCGTTGTTCGACCGCCTTTATAGTGCCGATGGCGACGGGCATCGGGAGTTTTGCGAGGTATTCGGTCCGGAGAAAATCACTGGCAGTGTACACGAGTTCCTGAATTACTTTATGATTCGCAAGGTTATGTGCGGCAAGGAGCTGATGCAGGCGGCGGGTACGGTAATCAAGAAGCTGGGCCAATGGCTCGAGGAAAAGGGATATATCGAGGCGGAAAGTGCTGCTGAGATGATGGGTTGTGGCGCTACTGCCGCCAAGGAATTGCCCGCCACGGAAGAATTAGCCTGGATGCTTGCCGATTATGCTGACTGCACCGCTGTTGATTGTGACGAAGTGATCGAAGACCATTTTACCATCGAAGCTGTAGAGCCAGGCAAGCTGCGCCTATCCGCTTTTTCAGGAGATGAGGAGATCATAGTTCCTGTCTCCCGGGACATCAGCAACGCATGCCGGGTGGGTTGGTCCATTTCCGGAGCGCTGGGCAAGACAGGTAAGGATTGGTGTATTCTCGAGGCTTGGAACGTATATCCTTAGTACGGCCGTTTGCAAGTCAAAAAGGTGCGAAACATCGCACCCTACATGGCTGCTCTGTCTCCATGTGAACAGATTATAGCGACATTCTATGTTTCTTGAAACGTTTTTCCCATCCACTTCATTCGCTTCGATCATTCAGGTTCTGCGGGAATGACGAATAGAATTAAGAATTTAGAATTGGTGGGGCAAGCCCCACCCTACGGCTGATTTTACAATTAGCTAAAAGGCTCTTTCAAAAAAACCTCAAGTACGAGACAGTATTTGCTTGGATTACAACTGCAATGTGTTATGATGTAGTCCGAGATCAAAGATTTGGTATTTGGTGCAGGATGCGACATCGAACTCAGAGGCCAATTGTGTTCGACGAGATCTCGAACTCGAGGGATGGCACGTCTGCCGACTCGTTGGTCGGACGGCATCGTCCGGCCTTCACGTTGATCGAGTTCCTGACCGTCATCGCGATTATCGCCCTTCTCCTTGCGATCTTGCTGCCGGCGCTTTCTCGGGCCAAGGCGAAGGCTGAAGAAGTAACCTGCCTGAACAACCTGAAGCAGCTTCAGACCTGTGCAAAACTCTATTCGATGGACCACGACGACCTCCTGCTGCCGAACCGATACGCTTATAACATCTACACCAAAGCGCCTTCATTCGGCTTCAGCAACGACCTGACATGGTGTCCGGGGCTGACGCCCTTCGATACCACCACCGAGAATATCAAACGGGGTCTGCTCTTTCCTTACAACGAATCAACCGACATCTATCGGTGTCCGTCCGACAAATCGCGAGTAAGAACGCCGGAAGGTGAATCCCTGCATCTTCGGAGGACGCGTAGCTACAACTTGAGCCAATCCATCAATGGCACGCCGTATCACGACAAGACGCTCTTCCCCCCGAGCTTCGCCAAGGAATCCGAAATCGACGGACCATCGCCATCGGAACTGCTCTTCTTCGTTGGTGTCCACGAGGATAGCATCCTCGATTCCCACTTCGGTATCCCGCCCCGGGGTTCGGTCTTCGACGAGGAGCCGCTGCAGTGGTGGGATCTTCCGGCCGGCCGGCATTCGCAGGGCGGCAACTTCTCTTTCGCCGATGGCCACGTCGAGCACTGGCGATGGGTTAGGCCAAAGATCTTCACTGAACTTGGCCAGCTCGTCAGGCAAGACGGCGAACTCCAGGACTTTCTAAGGGTTCAGCGAGGTGTGAAACCCGAAGTAGGGTTCTGAAGGAACTGCGCCATGCGTCAGGTTGTAGCATCGTAGGGTGGGGCTTGCCTCACCATGATTTAATCGGTGGGCTACTCGTCTCGGCGGAGGCCAAGCTGGAGCAGGAAAGCCAACCTACAAAGCTGGCCTCGCCTTTCCTGCCACTGCCGTAAGGCATACTATGTAGATTTTATTGATAATCATAATCGATATAATTAAAGTGGTGCGAAATGCTACTCTGCGAAGTTAGCTTCGCCTCGAAGCGCGAGTGTCGCACCCTGCAAGGCTTTTACCGATAATATTGCAGTGCATATTTACAGTAGATAATTATTCGGGTGATTTTATTAACCACCCTTGAACTTGTCGATTATCTCCTGTACCTCTTCGGCGCCTTCGTCGTAGAATTTCTCTTCATCCGGGGCAAGCTGCTTTAGCAGCCGAAGGAACTCACCGGCGTGTACTCTTTCCTCATCGGCGATGTCCTTCAAGACCTCCTGAGCGAGCTTGTCATCGGTCGATTCGGCAAGCTGCATATAAAGCTGGACAGCTTCATACTCGGCGGCGACCATAAACCTTATGGCGCGAACCAATTCGGAATCCGTGAGCTTTCTGTCGTTTGCAAGCCCGGAAAAAGGTGAACCAAATTCAGGCATAATCAACCTCCTATGTTAAAAGTCCACTCCAGTTTTTTTATTATTCTTCTGAAGCATTATATCAATTCTGCAAAGTACCTCAGATGTGAACCACCTTGATTCCTGCGAGCTGGCAGTATGCCTTAAATGGCAGCTCCAGGTCGCCGTATATGAAAAGCTGGTGGAAACCCTTTGTATCGCGGCAGTCAGCTACATCGTCCAGCTCAAGCTCGAGAGAAGTACGGCAGCCGCCCGCGGGCGGGGTATCAATGTTGCGAAGGACGCGCCCGGTGCCGAGGATGATGGATTCCGGCCCCTGGAACTTCATAATCGTAACCTTCTGCCCCTCCCGCCAGAGCACCTGCATTGCGACCCCGATATTCGACTCGGAGTGACTGCGGAGGATAAAAGGTGCAGGGGCCTTGTCAAACCCGTCAAGTTTCGTTGCGCACGTGCAGTGGGCCCCCATCAGTGTGTTGTTGACGGTGTTGGGCGCGGGGTCCTGCATAAATCCGGGTCGGTCAAATAGGAGGTCCGTCAGCCGGGTGGAGATAGCGGCGTTCCAGTCGGCCTCACACGTGCCCAATCCGCCCTCGTCGCGAAGCCGTGAAAACGCAAGACACGGCGGTTGTATCAGGCGGTTACTAATAGGCCCAAGACAATCCATAGAGAAGCCGTGGCAGTTCTCAGCCTGCATAAGCCGTCGGCAGACGAAGTAGTTCTTCGCAGCAGCCAGTATGTCTTTCTTTGTCGGCTCCACAATTTTCTTGGCGTTCTTGGTATAATACTCAGCAATTGCTCGCATCTCATCGCTTTCATCGACCTTTTCTGACTCCTCCAAGAATCGTTTGGTCGGGATGTAATGGAGCGTGGTGCCGATGACGTTGAGCTTGCGGTCTTCGGTCTTGTCGCCTGCGACGATGCAAATGCGGGTGTTCTTCATCTGCCAGATGGTATTGAGCATCCGTATGCCAAATTCGAGCCAGTCGAGGTCCTGTGTCGCGGCGGCAAAGACGCCGGGGATATTTCGGGTTTCCTGGAGGTGTCCTGTAAAGGAGGTGCCCATAGGACTGAAAACAATCGTCGGGATGTTGCCCCGGTTCTTGGCGATGTTGTTGACGTGAGGCCACGAACTGGAGGTGCTATAGTGCAGGCACATACAGGTAACCACCAGTCCATCCGGAGGCTGATTCTTGAGCTGCTCGAGGTAGGAGCTGACTGCGTTATCGCTGTCGAGAGGCTCGTTCCTGACGTCGAGCCGGACACCGAACTTCTTGGCGGCAGAGGTGAGTATTTCTGTATATTGGCGCTGACGAGCTTTGATGTCGTATGCTGCACCGGGCCAGCCCATCCAGTACCTATCGACCTTCGGGCGGGCAAAGACCGCCTGGATGAGTGGTTTGGTTGTGGGTTCCGGCTGGGCAGCGTACAACGAAGAGGCGAAATCGAGCAAGCCGATTTTGGTAGCCGCCGCCACGGTTCCCGCAGCTGTCAGGAAACTGCGACGATTCATTGTGAGGGGGCAGCCGGATTGGTTACAGGTTTTGTTGGTTTGCATTGTGGTTCCTCCTTATATGCAATTTTTCATTACCGAGGGCATAAATTGGCCTTTTGCGAAACATATAAATCTGCGATATTCTACCCTATTAGAAACTTTATAACAAGAAATAACATTGTTGAAAAAGGGAAGATTTCCCGAAAAAGACGGGGAAACAAAAGTCCAGCAACGACACCGGAGTTTTCTAACGGGATTAACTACCGGTTGGCAAGGATAATCAAGCGAATAATCCTTTTGGCTTGTAATTGAGCGGTGCGGTCGTTATATTTTTGACAGCTTATTTGTGATAGGCCTTTAAAGGAGTTGAAAAATGAAGACCAAACTCGTAGTTGTCGGTGCCGCGGGTCGAATGGGCAAGCGCATCATTTCGTTAGCTGCCGAAGGCGGCGAGTTCGATATTATTGCAGCGGTCGAAAGACAGAACCATCCCGATATCGGCAAAGACGCCGGCCTTGTGGCGGCGGCAGGGCCGTTGAACGTTAAGTTGACCGATGTGTTTCCGGCTGCCGGTGACCCGCAGCCCCGTCTTGCGACGGGAGTCGCTGGGGCATGTGTGGCAATCGATTTTTCGCAGCCCGAAGCAGCGGACAAAACTATTGATTACTGTCTCGAAAATAAGGTGGCTCTGGTATCAGGCACTACCGGCTTGAGCAATCAGCAGCGTGAAAAGTTCAAAGCGGCTGCTGAGAAAATTCCCGTTATATACGGCACTAATATGAGTGTCGGTATGAATGTTCTGTTCAACCTCGTTGGCAAGGTCGCAACAATGTTAGGCGAAGAATACGATATTGAGATAATCGAGCAGCACCATCGCTTCAAAAAAGATGCTCCGAGCGGTAGTGCCCTTACATTAGCCGAGAATATCTGCGGGGCGACCAGACAGGATTTCAGTAAATCTATCACTCACGGCAGGAGCGGCAAAGACGCCCTGCGACAAAAAGGCACTATCGGCATGCACGCCATCCGTGCCGGCGATATTACCGGCATTCATTCGGTAATCTTTGGAACCCTCGGCGAGACGGTTACTCTCAATCATACCGCCAACAGTAGAGATACTTTTGTAAGGGGGGCACTGCGGGCGGCCAAATGGCTCGTCGGCAAAGAACCTGCTTTATATTCAATGGCTGATGTCCTGGGTATCGAGCACTGATTGACACGGACTCTTCAGACACTGACTGACACGGATTTATTTTGGAACCACAGATACCCGCTTGCGCGGGTACAAGTTGCGCAGATTTCAACCACAGATTAACTTGGCGCGGCCTTCGGCCGCAACCAAAAGATTAAAGAACGGCTCTTGAGAATCCGGCGAATGTTTTTCGCCTCCGCCTTTCTTTTCGCCGCCTCAGTTTCTTGCGAAGGCGGCGAAAAGCGGACTACGGCGAAAAACAAAAGGCCAAAAGTTCATTTTTGAAAAAAGTCTCATAACATATTAAGAATAAATAGGTTACAGTTAACAGTTTTAAAAAACACGCATAAAAAACAAGAAGTTGACAGATTGTAGTACAGATTATTCAACCACAGAATACGTAGATTTAAACACAGACTCGCACAGATTATTTAGCCACAGAGGTAGCGGAAAGTTTTCGTTAATGCTCAGGATACTTTTAGAAAGACAGGGGGTTGGGTCCGCTCCTTCGGAGGTGGGCTTTCAGCAGAAGCGGAGCTGCGATATATTTTTGGAGCGAAGTGCGATTATTCCATACTTACTTTGTGCATGTGAACACATTCACAAAGTATTAAATGAACAATAAGCTACTTTGCATTTGGATGAAAGATGGCCTTAATGAACAATAGGTTACTTTCCCTTGTGTGAAATGGGGCTTTGGCGAGCGCGGAGGGTAGAGGATGGAGAAAAGGGGAACAGGAGATCAGGGGAACAGGTTATCAGAACAGCAGGGTATCAGGGGGGCAGGAGATCAGGGTATCAGAATATCAGGAAAACAAGGAGTGCAACCGGCGAGATATATGATACGAGCGACAAGCGATGAATGACGAGATAAAGTAGGTAAAACTTGTCCTGAGCGCATTCGACCCTTCGACTACTTTGATTTAACTTAGTATAAATGCGCCCGGGGCTATGACTAATTCAGGACAGGTCTCGTATCTGGTATCTCGTGAAGCGTGTTTGGCTGTTTAAAGCACGATATCACCAACCTCCGCCCCGATGCAATCGAGGCTACGGAGGACGGGCAAAACAAATTCAAAATGCGAATTTTCAAATGTTCACAAGCTAATAATGGTGTGCGGTGCACACCATACGTCACTTTAATCTTTATTTATAGCACCTTTGTCTGTCCGGGCATTGCGACAGGGTAGCGGCCATGGGCGTTGGGCATTACCGGCGGGTCGGATTCTATCGTGTAGTGGTCCAGGCCCGGAGCCAATTCCAGGTTCGAAGCCATTGCTTGTTCCCAGGTAATCATCTGGCCGGACTCGGCAGCCATACGTCCGAGAATCCCGGCCATGGCGGCGTATGCGCTGCGTTCGGTCTCGTTGTAGGGCATGTCCTTGCGAATCGCTTCGAACAGCAGGTCGTGCTCATTCTGGTAGGCATTGTGGCGCGGCCCATCGTACTCCCAGATAACATTCTCAGAGGTCTGCAGGTGGCCTTTGAAGATGCGGGGCTTTGGGATTCCTTCGCCCAGAACGGCGGAACCTTTCGAGCCATGTATAATGTCGCCGAAGAATCCCCAGCAGTTATCCATATGCCGGCCCTGGGCGAGCAATCGCGTACCATCGGGAAAAGTGTACTCCACCGAATAGTGGTCAAACAACTGGTCGGGCTGGGTACGGACCTGTCGTCCGCCCTGACCCTGGGCCGATACCGGCCAGGCGTTCTTGCACCAGCAGCAGACGTCGATGTTGTGGATTAGCCAATCGAGAATAAAACTGCCGTTGAGCCAGGTGAAGCAGGAGTAGTTGCTGATCTGATGGGCGAGTTCGCTCACCCCAGGTGGTTTTGGAGCCAAACCCACCGGGCCGTGCTCGCGGTAGGCCCAACAGGTGATGACATCGCCGATAATGCCTTCATGCAGTTTGCTGACCGCCAGTTCGAGCGGCGTGTAGTGCCGACTCATCAATCCGCCGGCGATCTTTAGCTTCTTCTTTGCGGCCTGCTCTCCGGCCTTGAGCACCCGGCGAATACCGGGAGCATCGACGGCGAACGATTTTTCCATGAACACATGGCAGCCTCTTGCCACCGCATATTCCAGGTGGATTGGGCGAAAAGCCGGAGGCGTGGCCAGGATAACGACACCGCCGGGAGCGATGGTATCGATGGCCTTTTTGTACGCATCCAGACCGAGCAGTCGTCTGTCCTGGGGGACGTCCAATTGCCCGGGGAATTGCTTGGAGAGACTCTTTAGGCTCGTCTCCAGGCGATTGTCGAATACATCAGCCATTGCGATGAGTTGAGTGGGCCCTTTGGTCGAGAGGGCGTTGACCGCGGCGCCGGTTCCGCGTCCGCCGCATCCGACCAGAGCTATCCTGATGGTGTTCTGTTCGGCGGAGTAGGCCCGCGCGCCAATTGCGCCCGCGAGCGTCGCGCCGGCTAAAGCGCCGGAGGTTTTCTTTAGAAACTCACGGCGGGAGGTTGAAGGTTTGTGAGTCTTGCTTCGTACATTCATAATGAATCCCTTTCTTTTTTGTTCGATGACAGGTAGTCGGGTAGGATGTCTTTCCGGCCATGAATCCTTCTTTACGAGAGGTATCATGTTTCGACAGACAAGTCACCCTTTAATCCTGTATACTATTATTTTGCCGATTCAGATACATGCCGGCTTTGTTGTATCTACGATACGATGACGTGAGCCAATATTCAACATATTTTATAAATAATCTCTACAGATGTTGGATATGGAAAGGCCGCTTGTTTTTGGTATTTATTTTTGCAGGAGTGCTTTTCAGGGACACTCAAGCGGTTTTTTAGAAGGCCAGTATATTTCATCCGTGCAATGTATGGTTCAGAATGTATGCTTCAGCCAGCCTTGTATGGTCTTTAATTTTTTCGGTGACCAGATGCCCAGTATGGATGGGGCATCCATATCCATACTGCCGTCTGAGGCGTATTTGTGATAGAGCCAGAGGTCGACCTGTTCCTGGGTCTTTAGCCACCATATTGCCTGTGTTTTCATGCTGAACGGGTCGATATCGAGGGCGAGGTCCTGGTGCAGCCTGAAACGGTTGTGAATACCTTTCTCTACCTGGCCTCCGGAACGAAAAAGGCTGTGGTGCCTGAATACATAGTGGGCGCCCGTCCTGATCCAGGCCAGGAGGTCGTCCCGTTTGTCCGCCGGCACTCTGTATCGGAAGTAGCCTTTATCGTCCCTTGTGCGGCCGGAGCCGATGCAACTGCAATATTCCGGCACGGGTTGAATTGGCATAAATGCCTCCTTTCGATGACGGTTCGTTCATAATTTTTTAATGATTTGCAGTGGTTCTACACTGTGGGACGGGACATTTCAAGGAAAAAGTTTACAAGACACGGGACCACAGACGCAAGACGAATGGTGAGTCCGCCCAAAGATGGCGGATTCCGCCTATAGCGGTTCTTCGACTTCGATAATTACTTAGTGAGTCCGTCTGAAGCCGGACAAACTCAGTGGTCCGTCTGAAGCCGGATAGACTCCATTTAACGAGTTCCACGTCTTTGCACAAATTTTGTACGAAAGGCATAAAATTCTTGACAATAAAGCGGCTAATTTGGTACAAATGTGATTAGCAGTGCCGGTACTCGTATAAGCGAGTATTTGTGGATTTTGGCCCTTCGAGATGAGAAATGTGTGTAGTTCTGGGTGTTTGAAAGAAGGAGGTAGTGTCAAGTCATAAAATCGTTCTGGACAGATATAGGTAAAATGTAATGAGTATGAAAATTATTATCGGTCGTTTTCATTTCAAGTTGTTTGTTGAAGACAACAAGCGTTTTGGTGTGTAGCTAAAACATTGCCGGTTTTATAACTTTTTTGAATCCCGCCCGTCGTCCGCAGGATGCCTTGCGGCAAAGACGGGACGGGGTGAAGGAGGATTATTATGTGTAGAAAATTGATTTTTCTAAATTTTTTTGTTTTGGTGCTGAACATAGCGGGCAATGCCTCAGCGGCCCTGGTAGCGCACCTGCCCTTTGATGAGGGCTCCGGAACAGTTGCTCAGGATGTCACAGGTAATGGGCATGACGGCACTTTAACTGAAGAAGGTGTAGTATGGTCGGATGGAAAACTCGGCGGCTGTGTTGAGCTGGACGGTACCGGCTACATAGATGTTGCCGGTCCGAAGGGGATTGAAATCGGCGGTGCGGATGTTACGATAGCCCTATGGCTCAAATCGTCGGCGACCGGAGTTTTTGCTATGAGTGCTATAGGTAAACTGGATCCTACGGTACACTCACCGCAAGACAGAGTATTCGGTATAAATTCTGCGGGTCAATGGGATATGTACCAGTACGGGGTTGGCGCTCTGACGAGTCCGACCTTCATAAGGGACGGCCAGTGGCATCATGTAGTATTTTCACAAGAGCATGACTATAAAGATTCCTATGACTTATGGAATTTCTATGTGGATGCGGAACTGATGGCCACCAGGGGTGATTTCGACTCGGGCGACGATGCGGATGGACATATAATACGTATCGGCCAGGGGGTTGGACCCGTCGGGGGCAGTTTCATAGGCTCTATTGACGATATCCGAATTTACAACCATACTCTGACGCAAGCCGAGATAAGAGACCTGATACCGTTAGAGTTATATGCTACGCTTCCCTACCCGCGTAATAGTGCCAAAGACGTGCCGGACAGTCCAACTCTGACATGGAGAAGTGGGATTTACGGGGCTCAGCATGAGTTGTACATTGGCACGAGCTCTTCCGAGGTAATGTCCGCTGAGGTAACCAGCACAGACATTTATAAAGGCCGGCAGACTGTTGGCAGCTATACGTTTCCTGAACCTCTTGAATGGGGCGAGACTTACTACTGGCGTATCGACGAGGTCAATGATGCCCAGGCCGATAGTCCGTGGAAAGGCGATGTGTGGGGCTTTACCGTTGCTAACTTTATTATCGTGGATGACTTCGAGTCCTATAACGACATAGTGGCAGGGGAAGAGGGCAGCAACCTTGTATATTATACCTGGTTAGATGGATTGGACAATCCTTCAACAAACGGCTCAACAATGGGCTATTTTACAGGCTGGTCTCTTGAGTCAAGTATCGTTCATGGCGGCGGGAAGTCAGCACCGTTTATGTACAACAACAGCATAGCGGGTATATCAGAGGTCCGGCGTGAGTGGGAGACGCCACAAGATTGGACGGCGAATAATCTTAAATCGTTAACCGTATGGTTCGAAGGTGACCCTGGTAACTCGGCTGAGCCATTGTACATTTTGATTGGAGACAGCACAAGTGCAGAGAAGGTCTTCGCTCACGATGACCCGGCCGCTGTTCAATTAGACGGCTGGCAGGAGTGGAACATTTTGCTGAGCGAGTTAAGCGATGCGGGACTAAATCCGGCCGCTATCAAGAAGATGTGCATCGGTGTGGGTAACAAGGATAATCCTCAGACTGGAGGTAAGGGCACTTTGTACCTTGATGATATCCGGGTGTATATACCCAGATGCAGGCCTGAAATTGGACAGCCCAAGTGCGATTTCAATGACGACTGTGTTGTTGACGAGTTAGACCTTGCGATATTGGAAAGCGAGCTGGGCAGTAAATCAGTACGTCCTGAAGATGTTGTCGAAGTTTTTCGTGAAGTAGAGTCAGCCGATACAATAGCCGAACCCATGCTGTTATGGGACGACCCTGAAGCTTCCGGCGGACAGTATATGGAGTGTCGGCCCGGTAGTAGCGGCGGTCCCAACGAAAACCAAAGCGCCACTTATGATATCTATGTCTCGGGTGGTGTTTACAAGCTCCTTGGTCGGACGCTCTGCCCCGACGGCAGTGACGATTCCTTCTGGCTCCGAATTCAGGGGGCTACCACCAACAGGAGTAACGACACCGGCTGGGTAAGATGGGGCGTAGTGAATAGCAGCGAATGGATGTGGACCCCTGTCCGGAGCATGGACGACGCCGACAAAACAGTGCTCTTCACGATGGAAGCCGGGAACTATACTGTGGAAATCACCTACAGGGAAGATGGCTCTAAGATAGACGCTTTCCTGCTTACTGATGACATGGAATTTGATATATCAGTCTTCAACCCTCTGCGTACCGACCTGAACGCCGATGGAGTGGTTGACGCCGAGGACCGTGCCATCTTGATGGATTCGTGGCTTGATGAGGAACTATGGCCATAGCCTCAGTAAAGATTTGATACCCGATGACTTTGCGTCAATCAGGGGCTTATACCAATAAATTTGGTATAGGCCCCTTTCTTAATTGGCTCGATTCAAAGGTGGTGGATTTTCGATTTGCCGATTACTGAGTATCGAGTATTGCAGTTAAACGAAAAGAAATCCCCGAGATTAAACTGGGAGCTAATTATTTTTGAGATTGCTGCGGGCCTTACCAGGGAAGATGGCAGCTATAGTGACGATAGAACAAGCCGACCGAACGCATCGCGATTAAGAAAACCGCTTGGAGAGCAAAATTCAGCAATAAATAGCCTGTAGCTTCCATATAATCTTGGTGTGCATACTGTTCCGTTTGCATTTGAACAATAACAGCAACACCAAGCAGCACCACAGTTACCAGATAAGGGGTAAAAGCACGAAAGATCGGTATCAGTAAATAATCATATCTTAACATTGTGATTTCTTTACCTACCGCAACGGTTAGTATTGCAATTGGAAGAAGAAAAAGTCCGCCAAGCATTGGTATATATAAGAAAACAGGTGATTCTATCTGCATTTTTTTTAGTATCAGAAAAGCAATAATATAAGGCATTCCAACAACCAGCAGAATAATAAAAATTGTGTATACAGACTTAACAATTTTCCAGATGAATCCGTAAAATCCTCCAAGAGTGGCTACCGGCATCTCTTCATGGTCAAAACCGGTTGAGTAAATCATTTCCGTATAAAACCAAAACAAACATCCCCACGCCGATGCTCTCAAAACCCATCCCAAAGGTATATAAAAATCAAAAGAAAGCCACTCGCCCTGTATAAAAAAGCTAAAATTCCAACCGGCTGTGAAAAACTTGAAGACAACCACTGCCAGTATAAACACAAGACCGGCTGCATTTTTCGGATTTGTGAAAAGTTTCCAGCTATCGACCAATACGGCCCGATAGAAACCGGGTATCGGCTGGCCTTTTTCTTTGGGTAGTTCGACTTTTTTGGTTTTTTTGTAATTTTTGGAAGGGATTATAAAAAGCTGGCCGCAGCTTGTGCATCGTGCGCGCTTTCCGGCGTGCTTATCAGGAAAACCGATTATCTCATTGCAATTGGGGCAAAAAAACTGGATTGTCATTTAGTCGTATTGCGTATTGCGTATATCGTATTGCGTTTTTTATTCGGCACACTACTCATTTACGCATCCACTCATTTAGTCCCGCTGCATACAGTCAGTGAAGCACTTGAGGTCATTGGCCCATTTTTTAGCTTCCAGCAGGTCAACCTTGTCCTGTTTTACGAGCATAGCGAGATGCTTTTCCATCGTCAGCATTTTTTCGTCGGGCCTGTTTCGGGTCTTTGTTTGCAGTTGCGAATAAATCTGCTCTACTTTGCCGGTGCGTATAAGATTGGCACAGGCGTAGTTGTTGTTAAGTATTTCCATTGCTACAATTCTGCCGGAGCCATCTTTTTTGGGTACGAGCTTCTGGCTTACAATATAAGCGAGCCCCAGGGACATTTGATTACGGACCTCGGCCTGTCTGCCGGGGGGGAAGTAGTCCAGTATCCGCGTCATCGTGCCGGTCGCATCCCTCGTGTGCAGCGTGGAGAAGACGAGGTGGCCCGTCTCAGCGGCCATAAGTGTCATAGATATTGTCTCGGCGTCGCGCATTTCGCCGACGAATATTATGTCAGGGTCCTGGCGCAGCATTTCTTTCAAACCTGCAATGAAGGATTCGACGTCCCTTCCGAGCTCACGCTGGGAGATGATGGAGTATTTCTGGGGGAAGATGTATTCGATAGGGTCCTCGACGGTCATAATCCGGCAGGCACTTTTTTCGCTGATTCGGTGGATTAGTGAGGCGATTGTTGTGGATTTGCCTGCGCCTGTGATGCCGGTCATTAGGACCAGGCCGTGCCTGCGATTGATGATGTCTTTCCAGATGTCGTTCGGGAAGCCGATGTCCTCAACTTTCGGTATATCCAGCGATAAGGCCCGGATTGCCCCGGCTATGCCGTCGTTTTCTCTGAAGATGTTGATTCGAAATTGTAAAGAGCCGAGCCGGTAAGAGCAATCGACGCTGTGCCGTTCCCGGAACTTGCGCAGTTTTTCATTGCTTAGAAGAGGATAGAGGAGCTGTTTTGCCATCTGTCGGGTTACATTTGGGCCTTTAAGTTTTACCAGGTCGCCGTCGATGCGATATGCAGGCGGGGCGTCGACCTTTATATGCAAATCGGAGACCCGCATTGCACCGCGCTTTTCAAAGTAATTCAGCATATCAAGGATACTAAGCTTGCCAAGCTCTTGGGTCGGATAAACCTTTGTTGAAGCAGAATGCTCTTCGGCCATATTTGCCTCCACTGGAGCAGGTTAGTGTTGTGAGAACGCAAATTGCCAGTTTGTCGGCCTTTGTAGGCCAAGTATAGTATATCACTGCACCCATCCCAAAGCAAAGGCCAAATTTTTATGAGATTAGCACGGCATCGGATTTTTGGATAATTTGCTTGACAGCGAGGCGTAATAGTGTACAATTATGTTAGCTTTAGAGGTATCCAGCGGCAAGCAACAAGGAGAAAAGGGTGTGCAAATCATTTTATTTGAGTTTATACAGTTTTTGCGGCAGTAGTTTCCTTGTGCATCAGTTACGCTATAAATATTGATAATTTTTATGGAGAAAAGGACATGAAGCGCGGAATCATAATTTTTACGGCAGTTTTTTTCTTGTTGCAATTATGCAGCAGTTTGTGGGCACTGCCGAGGACGGCAGACGAAGCGGAAATGGTAGTGGCAGGTTGGCTCAAGATAGATCCCCAACCGCTTGAGACGGCTCTCGGCCATCAAGTAAGGGAGGTGGAGATCTTCACTGACGACTATGGTGAGCTGGTTTATTACATCGTCTATTTGGAGCCATCTGGTTTTGTGATTGTCGCAGCGGACGATATGGTTGAGCCCATCATCGGTTTCGCTGATGATGGTAGTTATGACCCATCGATCGAGAATCCGTTGGGGGCATTAGTAACCAACGACCTCAACGGGCGAATGGCAGCAGTTCACAACACCTTCAGTCTGCAAGCAATGGTTGGAGAGGCACCATTTACCGATACTCAGAAAAAGTGGCGCTACTTTATCAACCTTGCCGAGACATCCGAAAGTGGGTTTAACCTAATGTGGCAGCTCTCGATCCCTGACGTTCGGGTCTCTCCACTGGTGCAGAGTAAATGGGGCCAAAGCTGTTATTCTGATAACAATGACCAACGGCATGCTTGCTATAATTATTTCACGCCGCGACTTTTGGACAATGAAATCTCCTTCGTTGAAGGCCACGAAGACAACTATCCCTGTGGCTGCGTTGCCACCTTCATGGCCCAGTTGATGCGATATCATAGGTATCCTAACGAATCGGTAGAGCCGAGCAAGTTTACAATCAGCGTCGATGAGCAGACGGCAGATCACTGGTTACTCCGTGGAGAAGGGCCCAACGGAGCGTATAACTGGAATGATATGGTATTAGAGCCCGGTGGAGGCATAACCGACAAACAACGCCGGGCCATTGGGGCATTGTGTTATGATGCCGGTGTTTCTGTCAATATGCAATACACCAAAGATGGTTCGGGGGCTCTCATGCTGGACGCAGCCGAAGCGTTAAAAAGTACATTTAAGTATGGCAATGCGATTCTGGGAAATAACACCGACGTAAATATGGACTCGGGGCTAATCGGAATGATAAACCCTAATCTCGACGCAGAATGTCCTGTCGTCTTTGCGATTGGTGACGTCTCGGACTTTGATCGTGGACATGCTGTTCTTTGTGACGGGTACGGGTACGATTCTTCACAGTTGTACCATCATCTTAATATGGGCTGGGACGGCTCGTATGACTGCTGGTATAACCTGCCCACTATTGATTGCCCTGGTGCGGACCTGTTAGGTGTTATTACCGAATGCATCTATAATATATTCACCGATGGTACGGGCGAGATAATCAGCGGCCGGGTTATTGATGGAAGAGACAGGGCTATCAGAGATGCTGCGGTCACTGCGAAAAGTGGAAAGGGCAGGGGCCCATATACTGCGGTAACGAACAGCAAAGGTATCTATGCCCTAACAGGTCTCGATTCAGACTCTACGTATGCCATCACAGTGAATAAGTTAGGATACAACTTTAAGCTTAATGAGGCGGCCACAGGAACATCCAGCGAAGGCAACTCTGTCTCCGGGAACAAATGGGGGGTCGATTTTACGGGTTTTAGTAATTGTGTTACCATCATTGTCGGGACGGAAACATCAGATTGGAGTTATCCACTGAATACAGATTGCCACGACAGCAGGACACAGGTAATCTACCTGGCAAGTGAGCTTGGGAGGAGCGGAACTATCATGGCGCTGTCCCTTGATGTCACGAAGGCTATCGATGAGACAATGGAGAACTGGACAATTCGGATGAAACATACCCGCATGAGTGAATATGATGCCGATAATTACTCATTGGATGCGGAAGGCTGGACAGTGGTGTATCAGAACAATGAGTCCATTATGAACGAGAGATGGCACAAGTTCGAGTTCCAAACGCCCTTCGAGTACAACGGCAGAGACAACCTGCTGGTGGACTTCAGCCACAATAACAGCTCCTATTTTGAGAGTGGTCTATGCAGAGCATCACGTCCAGGCGGAAAGCGCAGTGTGTACGCTTGCTCAGACAGTCAGCACGAAGACCCGCTGAATTGGTCCAGGACGAGCTCACCAAGAATGAGCTGTGGCAATAATATTCCGAACGTGAAATTGGCCTTCGGCAGAGAGAGTACGGTGATTTGTGAAGATGTTAAGCTAACCGCCTCCAACGGCAAAAGCAATGATTACTTTGGCTGTTCGGTCTCAATCAGTGGAGACTATGCCATTGTGGGAGTATATCAAAATCGTGGTGCTGCATACGTATTCAAACGTGAAGGTACAAGCTGGACACAGCAGGCCGAACTGACTTGCCAGCGAGGATACACTGCGGGTTTGTTTGGCGATTCGGTCTCAATCAGTGGAGACTATGCCATCGTGGATGCACAAGACTATAAAGGTTCCCCCCACTCTTTCTTTATATTCAGGCGTGAAGGCACAAGCTGGACACAGCAGGCCGAGTTTTATTACCGGTACAACTATTCGGACTACACTGGCGCTTTGGTCTCAATCAGCGGGAATTATGCCATTGGGGGGGCAAATATATTCGAGTGTGTGGGTTCAAGCTGGGCACAACAAGCCGAACTATTAAAGCCAGACCTTGGTCGTTACGAACGTTTTGGCAATTCGGTCTCAATCAGCGGGGACTATGTCATCGTGGCGACCAGACCACTTTTCGGCTTGGTATATATATTCAAGCGTGAAGGCGAAAGCTGGACTCAGCAGGCCGAGCTAACCTCATTGGACAGTTCAGTCGAAGATTCGTTTGGTTGTTCGGTCTCAATCGACGGGGATTATGCCGTCGTTGGAGCAGAGCGAGATGGTAGCAGTGGAGAAAACTCCGGCGCTGCATATATATACAAGAGCAGCGGCTCAACCTGGAGCGAGCAGGCCAAACTGATTGCCTCGGACTCCACAGACTGGGCTCTCTTTGGCAATTCTGTTTCAATCAAGGGGGACTATGCAGTCATAGGGGCGGCTGGCGACGACGAAAATGGAAAAAACTCCGGGTCTGCATATATATTTGAGCGTGAAGGGGCTAGCTGGGTGCAGAAGACCAAGCTGACTGCCTGGGACGGCACAACCCAGGACTATTTTGGCCTTTCGGTCTCAATCGATGGGGACTATGTCATCGTTGGGGCACCTTACGATGACGACAAGGGAGGAAATACCGGCTCTGCATACATATTCAAGCGTGGCTGTGCAAGCTGGACGAAATAGAAGGAACCATCATCCACGACAATGCCGACAAAGTGTTGAGCGCATAGGGCGGAAGACAGAATTAGTGAATTAGAGATTAGTGAATTAGTGGATGAGAGGATTAGGTTATCAGGTGAACAGGAAATCAGGGTGCAGGTTATCAGGACAGCAGGGTATCAGGTAAAAGGATGGAGAGCGGAAAACAGACAGGGAGGGAATATCGAAGGGAGAATAGGGTGCGGGGGAGAATGACAGATGGCTTTTTATTTTTTCTTTTTGTAAGCCAGCCAATCCTGGAGGTTTTTGGCTAAAATTTCCACATCTTTTTTCTCCATAATGTGGTCGATGATTGCGGGGGGGACTTTGAGCTTTACCATGGCCTTATTGGCCCTTTGCCAGAGTCGATTTTGCTTGGCCTGCGTATCGGCCAAGTAGAGTTCTGTAACCAGCTCGCTTAGTTTGCCGAGCATTATCGTATCAAGATTGTTGTAATAGTCCGATATAACGTCCTTTTGGTATTGAGAATAGTCATTTTTAGCCATATCAGCCTTTCCGTGGATTTGGATTATTTGCGAAGGTCTTTTTTACAAGAAAGTTTCGGATAAATCAAGTTATCAGCATTATTAAGAGCGTTTTTTGCTGGCTTTGTCAAAATAACCGGCTATAATCTGCGATAAATTCCGGTGGCGGGCTGAATTTCGAGCCGAAGTGGGTGCGCCTTTAGGTAAACAGTCGAGCGAACTACAAAATCGGCTATGAGAGTTTTATGCAATATAGAACGCTGTTTATTTTAGTTTTGTTAGTTTTGCTGTCTGGGACGGTCAGGTCGTCTATGGACGGTGGGGACCAGCCGATTCCCGGGGCCGGCGCTTTTGTCGGCCAGGATTTGCACATGGCAGGGCGGGCGTTTATAAGCTATCAGATAATGACCGGGTGGGCTGGGGTGAAGAAGGGTGGCAAAGGCATGCTGAAGAGGACTGGCAAACACATTATGGTTTTCCGAGAAGGGTTTTCGATGTCGATTGGGGCAAATGAGTTTTCCAGTGATAGTGCCGTAGTTTGGCTGGTACCCGGTTCTACATGGATGGCGGAAAACGCGGTTGGTAAAGGACAGAAAGTCGGCGGCGGGGCTCGAATTGATTATGAAGCAAAGGTATATCTGGAAGGTAATGTATCGGTAAAAAAAACCAAAGGCGCCAGGATGACGGACCTTAGTGAGACGGTTATCGATCAAGGCCGGGTTGTGGTGATTCAGTTCGGCGTCAGCGGCGAAGTTTTTGTGACGGCGGACAAGCGGGAAACCGCCGACCCCCGAGGATTAGAGCTTTACGCGAAGGCCTTTGATGCAGTTGCAGCGATTGAACCGGAGTTTACCGGACATAAGGTGCCGGGGTATCTACTACCCGTAAGGCCGGTACCTGAATTGCCGATAGCCAAACCGATAGAAAAACCAGTTAAGCTGGCGGTAGAGGGAGTAGGGCGGGAAGAACCGGCTGGAGTTGGCGCTGAGCCGCGAGTGGAAGAGCCGCGCTTTCGGTATCCGATTAATCTATCGGGCGCCGGTGAGACTCCTCCGAAGATAGAGTGGGACGATAAGGCAAAGATTGGGACGGTGATAGGCAGGTTCTATCTGTGGCAAAAACAGGATGAAGAGGGTGGTCTGCTGGAATTGCAGGCTGATAACGCGGTTATATTCTATTCGGGCCAGGAGCTTGATACCCCCCAGAAGGAGGCCGGTGCAGGAGCTATTTTGGCCAGCGGGGCTATAGGGGCAATTTATTTGTCCGGCGATGTTTTGATGACCGAAGGTCGGCGAACGATTCGGGCCGATGAGGTATATTATAACTTCGAGGCAAAGAAGGCGCTTGCTGTAAATGCGGTGATGAGGAATTTCGATGTCTCTGAAGCGATTCCGATTTATGTCAGGGCGGCGAAGTTGAGACAAGTGGCGGAAAATAAATTTGCGGCTGATAATATCACCCTGACAACGAGTGAATTTTACCTGCCTCAGATTTCACTTAGTGCTTCGAGTGTGATAATCACCGATACGACGACTCTTGACGAACAGCAAGGCAGGCTCTCCAAGGGCAGTTACGATGCCCAGATGCGTGATGTGCGTTTGAAGATGTACGATAAGACGATTTTCTATTGGCCTTTCTTGCGCAGCAATCTGCAGAGGTCTGATGTTCCGCTCAAAAGTGTACACGTCGGGCATGACAGCAGGTGGGGGACGCTGGTCGAGACGCGATGGTTTCTGTCCCGGTTACTTGGATTGGAAGAGCCGGAAGGGACCCAAAGCACTCTTGCGCTGGACTATTACAGCGAGCGCGGATTCGGCAGCGGGATAGAGTTCGATTATGCAAAAGAGAACTACTTCGGCAGGATTTTGGGCTATGTAATTAACGATGAGGGTGAGGATTATCTCGGCAGAACTCGCAAGAATATTGAGCCGGAACGTGAGCTTCGCGGTCGGTTCAGCTGGCGGCACAGGCAATTTCTTCCTTACAACTGGCAGCTTACCGCTGAGGTCAGTTATATATCTGACGAGCATTTTCTTGAGAGTTTTTATCGCAACGAGTTTTATGTGGGTAAGCGGCAGGAAACTCTCGTTCACATGAAGCGCATTGAGGATAACTGGGGTCTTTCCTTATTGGGCAAGATGCGAATAAACGATTTTGTCGATGAGCTGGAAGAATTGCCCAGTGCTGAATTCCATTGGACCGGCCAGTCGTTTCTCGACGATAAGCTGACATTCTACAGCGACAGTCAGGTCAGCCGATTCCGTCAGCTTTACGCTGCGGATAGTGTACCGGTGGATTCAGAGCAGTTCTTTACGTTTTTGTCAACGAGAAACGAGCTTGATATGCCGATGATGATTGGCAAGGCGAGGGTTGTACCTTTTTTGGCGGGGACGGTGGCGTATGAAGATGGACTGGGTTTCTATAGTGAGCTTGACGGTGGAACGGCGGAAAGGGAAGATGGTGTTTGGTTTGGTGAAAGCGGTGTTCGTGTATCGTCGCAGCCATACTGGAAGGTTTTTCCTGATGTCAAATCGCAACTCTGGGATTTGAACCAACTGCGGCATCTGATAAGGCCGTATTTAACGGCTGTGGCTTACACTGAAAGCGACTCAGTTATCGAACAACGTGATACATTGAGCGTAGGTATTTCACAGCGGCTGCAAACCAAGAGAGGCATTGGTGATAAGCAGAGAACTGTTGACTGGATGCGGCTGGATATGGACGTTACGTGGGTAAGTGATTCGGGAGACAGCTCTGCGGGGCCGGACCGGTTCATCTGGAACAGGCCGTTTATTCCGCTGGTAAACAGATTCAGCCCGTTATTGAATCCGCAAGACAGATATGACAGGCGCAGTGGCGACATATTTGGGCCGAGACGTAATTATATCGGCGCCGACTATATCTGGCGTCTGAGCGATACTACTGCGGTATTGTCTGATTTGAATTTTGATATGCAAAGCGGTGTGGTTCAGCAATTAAATGTTGGTTTTTCGCACCTGCGCTGGCCTGATTTGAGTTATTATATAGGGAGCAGATATTTAAGACGGATTGATAACGGCTATGGCAAAAAAGGCTCGAATGTGTTTACATTTGCGGCCACTTACGTCCTTGACCCGCGATATACGGCGATATATTCTGCACAGTATGATTTTGACTACGGTGCGGCATTGCGAAGTGATATATCGCTTATAAGGCGGTATCACAGGATGTACTGTGGTTTTACGTACAGTTCGGATGCGTCGTTAGACAGGCAAGCCATTGTATTTAGCGTATGGCTTCAGGGCGTGCCGGGATTAGCGATAGGGCCGAGAAGATATATGGGATTGGGCGATTCGTCAGGGTACTAATTACTGTTGATTCGCCCCAGGTGAATGTCCGATATTTATTATTGGTGAATGTATAAAACGTTTGGCCAAACAATTTTTGGCTTAAGATAATTTTGAAGGATTTAAGGAGAAAGTTATGGCGTTGGTTAATACCAAAAAGATGTTCGAGATGGCTTATAAGAACGGCTATGCAGTTGGCGCATTTAATGTCAATAATATGGAAATCACCCAGGGCATTATAAATGCGGTGGCCGAAGAGAAGGCCCCGCTTATCCTGCAGGTTTCCCGAGGTGCGCGCCAATACGCAAAAATAAGCTATCTAAAGGCGATTATCAATGTGGTAGTCGAGGAAAATCCCGACATTCCCATCGCGATAAACCTTGACCACGGAGATAATTTTGAGACGTGCAAGCAATTTGTCGATGATGGTTTTACATCGGTGATGATAGATGCTTCCCATCAGCCGTTTGAGGAGAATATCGCAGTAACCAAAAAGGTGGTCGAGTATGCACACGCAAGGGATGTAGTGGTCGAAGCCGAATTAGGGCAGTTGGGCGGTATCGAGGAGGATGTTGTTGGTGTAGATGAGGATGACATCAGCAAACACTTAGCCGACCCGAATCAGGTTGAAGAATTTGTCGAGAAAACAGGAGTTGATTCCTTGGCAGCGGCTATAGGTACCAGCCACGGTGCCTACAAGTTTAAGAAGGAACCAAAGCTGGCTTTCGACGTAATACAAAAGATAGCTGACAAGCTGCCCGGATTTCCTCTGGTTATGCACGGTTCGAGCAGTGTGCTGAAGGAGTTTGTTGACCTTATCAACAAATACGGCGGCAAGATGCCCAATGCGATGGGTGTGCCTGAAGAGGCTGTGAGCAAGGCGGCAAAGATGGCGGTCTGCAAGGTCAATATAGATACTGATTTGCGACTGGCACTGACGGCTAAAATCAGGCAGGTTTTTGCAGAGAAGCCGGGTGAGTTTGACCCTCGTAAGTATCTCGGGCCGGGCAGAGAAGCTATTACAGAGATGGTCAAACATAAGCTGCACGTTTTGGGTTGCGCCGGAAAAGCGGCGGAGTGTGTATAAATTGTAGTTTGTCAATTTTACCCCACTGTTTTGCAAAGGAGAATTGAAACAGCGAGGGACTATTGAATTTTAAAATTGGAAATCGAAAATGAGCTATTTATTTTCACGAACTTCAAGAAATAGGAGTGGTGGGATGAAAAGAACATATTTAATTGGTTTAAGCTGCTTTGCAGCGTTTTTGTTGTTTGCCTGTTATGGCTTTACGGCCCAATCTAACAGTGCGGCGGCGTCACAGTCTGCGCCGGTAACCTTCGGGGGCGAGTCCGCTATACTGATTGAACAGATTTGTTCGCAGATTTACGAAGGTGATTTTGCCGGTGCGCGCGGGCTTGTTGGACGAAGCAATAAACCTGAAAATGCAGCAATTACCCGGCTTGCAGATATTATTTCCGAGTATGAAGCGACAGAGGAAAAACGCCGGGCAGCGCAAAAGGCTGCTTACGAAGAACAGTTATCCGAATTAGCCCAGCTCCAAGAGAGCTTTGGCTCACGTCGTTTTGGCGCCGAACAGGCTGAAACAAATGTCGATGACGTAAACGATGTAAATGATATTGTTGATGCGCTTTTAGTTATTTTCAAGGCGCGTGAGTTTGCAGACGAGGCACAGAAAGAGCAGCTTCTGTCTGATTCGTTCGTGCAAGAGGTTATACAAAGAGCGATAGATAAGGCAGCTGAGTTCGAGGTGGTGGGCAAATGGCTCGAGGCATATACAAATTGCTACTATTGGCTAATGGCGATAGACCCAAAGAATGAGGGCTATTCAGATTATGCCGAGCAGATTCTGGATAAGGCCGCTATAGCGGCGTCTTTTGAGGACAATCCCTGTGAGACCCGCGAGGAGCGTTTCCAGGGAGTGAAGAAAGAGATGTTTATCCGGACGATTATTTACTTAGACCTGCATTACGTCAGCGTTATCGATTATACCCAAATGGCGAGACAAGCTATCGAGCGGTGTAAGCTGTTAGGGGAAGTGATGGGGACATCATCCCGATTTAGTCCGGTTTCCCGAAGCGAAGAAAACGCCTCCAAAAAGACTGAGCTCGAAGTGCTCGACGGAAAAACTTTGGAACTATCAGAGTTTATTTCCAAGCAGGGTTCCTTTTTCCTGCCTGATAGTACGAAGCTTGCGGCCTGGTCGGTGTCTTTAGGAGCGCTGTTAGATGAGGTTAATTCCGCCTCGAGCGGCCCAAAAGGGCTTGATAAGCGTAAGTTTTTGGAGGTTTTTGAAAAGGTTCTGAAGCTGAATGATGCGACTGTGAATTTGCCGCAGCATGTATTGATTGCGCAGTTTGTAGAGGCAGCATTGTCCTCGCTTGACCCTTATACGGTGATAGTCTGGCCCAGGCAGGTGCAGGATTTTGAAAAGATGATGACTAATGAGTTTACTGGTATCGGCATAGAGATATCTAAACAAAAAGGGCTATTGACAGTAGCGAGCCTGTTGCCTGATACTCCGGCATACAAGTCCGGTCTTGATGCGGAAGACGTGATAGAAGCGGTGGACGGGGTTCAAACCAAGGATATGACTCTTGGCTGCGCAGTTCGCAAGATAACCGGTCCGAAAGGAACAAAAGTTACGTTGACAATAAGACGGCCCGGCGAGGAGAAAACCAAAGAAATTACGATAACCCGAGACAGGATAATTGTTCCAACAATTCGCGGCTGGCAAAGGGCCGATGGGGGTAAATGGCTGTATATGATTGATGAGGAGGAAAGAATAGGTTATGTCCGCCTTACGAGCTTTTCGGCAGGAACCGCTTCGGATTTGGAGGAGGTATTGGTTGAGCTTGAGTCAGAGGGATTACGGGGATTGATTCTCGATTTGCGGTCCAATAGCGGCGGTCTTTTAGATAGTGCGGTTGCGGTGGTCGATAAATTTATCGAAGAAGGATTGATAGTCAAAAGACAGCTGGGTTTTGGCAGGAGGCCGATACCTGAGATGGCACACAAGAAGAACACGCACCCGAATTATCCGCTTGTTATACTGGTAAATTCGGGCTCGGCCAGTGCTTCGGAGATCGTGGCTGGTGCCTTGGCAGATGAAAAATATGAGCGTGCGATTTTGGTTGGGACCAGAACCCACGGCAAAGGCAGTGTGCAGGGGATTACGAGCTATCCTGGGGAAGGTGCACAGTTGAAATATACGATGGCGCATTATCATTTGCCGTCCGACCAGCGAGTTGAAAGCCGGGAAGCAATGAAAAAACAAGGCAGAGAGGATTGGGGTGTTGGGCCGGATGTTGAGGTTAAATTGAGAAGCGATGAGCTTAAAAAGATGATTGATGTACAGAGGGACAATGACGTGCTGGTTCAAGCCAATCACGACTTTGTCGACGATAAGCCGAGAAAACATACGGTCGAAGAAACTCTCGCGGCCGACCCACAATTGGAGGTTGGTCTTTTGATTATCAGGAGCAAATTGATTCAAGCTGAGGCCCCGGCGTTGGCCCAGCGTGATTGAGTGGATATGGTACAAGAAGAAGTTTCTAACGAGGTAAACAGATTCGAGAGTCAAAGGCAGGAGAAACTGTCTCGGATTAAAGAATTTGGCATTGAACCTTATGGCGGCAGATATGAGGGTGCTGAGCCGGCTGGAAGTGTCAAGGGCCGATTTAAAGATGGCGACGAGAGCCAGCAGGCCAAATGTGCCGGCAGGATTGTGCTGTTGAGGGACATTGGGAAACTGATTTTTATTACTTTGCGTGACCGCAGCGGTACTATCCAGGTCGGCTTGAGCAAAAAGCTGTTGTCTGAGCAGTGGGCGCTTGTGAAATTACTGGAGCTTGGCGATATAATCGGTGCGTCCGGTCAATTAGGTAAAACCAAAACCGGTGAAATTACGATATGGGCTGATAATGTTGTGCTGCTGAGTAAGTGTCTTCTTCAGCCGCCTGAGAAATTTCACGGTCTGTCAGATATTGACCAGCGTTACAGACAAAGATATGTGGATTTGTGGGCCAATCCTGAAGTAATGGAGCGGTTTAAGAATCGAAGTGCCATCGTCTCTGCGATTCGCGAATTTCTCAAATCCGAAGGATTTTTGGAAGTTGAGACACCGATGATGCAGACTATAGCCGGCGGAGCCGCGGCGAAGCCTTTCATAACACATCATAACAGTCTGGATATGGATTTGTTTTTGCGGATTTCGCCGGAGCTGTTTCTAAAAAGACTGCTCGTCGGGGGAATGGAAAAGGTCTTCGAGATAAATCGAAATTTCCGCAACGAAGGGTTGAGCCGACAGCATAACCCGGAATTTACGATGCTCGAAGTGTACCAGGCCTATGGCGATTACAACGCGATGATGGATTTGACGGAGGAGATTATTGGGCTTTGCGTGGAGAAATACTGCGAGGGTGAGCAGGTTGAATTCGGCGATTTAACGATAGATTTTACCCGGCCCTGGCGTCGGACCAAATACGCAGAGCTGCTGAAAGAATACAGCGGCTGCGATATTGATGATATAGAGGCTGTCAGAGCAAAAGCAAGACAGCTCGAACTGGATGAAGCGGATGTGGACGATGCGGTGGTTGTCAATGAGGTTTTTGAAGCCACTGTTGAGAATAACCTCATTGACCCGACGTTTGTGATAGATTATCCGGCTGCGTTGTGTCCGTTAGCCAGACGTAGAAAAGACAATCCCAGATTTGCCGAGCGGTTTGAATTGTTTATCGCGCGGATGGAATTGGCTAATGCTTATACGGAGCTGAATGACCCTGCTGAGCAATATAAGAATTTCCTTACTCAGCTTCGCGGGCAGGAAGAATCCTTAACGAAGATGGACCAAGATTATATAACGGCGTTGAAATACGGTATGCCTCCGGCCGGTGGGCTGGGTATTGGAATCGACAGATTGGTCATGGTGCTGACCGGTGCTGTGAGTATTCGTGATGTCGTGTTGTTTCCACTTCTAAGGCCGCTTGGGAAATAACTATAAAGACACCAAGACACGAGGGAGAAATTAACGCAACAGATAATCAATCAAAGGTTGCGTTTTACGGTTGCGGTTGCGAGGCTCGTATCGGTTGCGTTTATCGTAAATGTTATGGAAAACAAAAAACCTATTAGAAGTTTTCAAGATTTGGAGGTTTATCAAACTGCTTATCAAGCAATGCTTGAGATGTTTAGGCATGTCCTGCCAAAACTGCCTGCAGAAGAGAAATACGATTTGGTTGACCAGCTTAGACGTTCAATCAAAGCCGTTCCTCGTTTGATAGCAGAGGGTCACTCTAAAAGGCATCAGAAAAAAGGATTTCAGAAATACTTGGATGATGCAATGGCAGAGTCTAATGAAACAATAGTTTCTTTAACCCAAGCCAAGGATATATATTCTTCTCTGGTCGACGTAAAAATGTGTGAAAGACTAATAGATATATACGACAAGATTAGCAGGCAGTGTTATAATTTGGCACTTGCCTGGGATAAGTTTAGTGAACGCAAATCCAGGGCGCAACCGAAAGACGGTATACGAAACGAGTAGCGCAATCGTTGAACGAAACACGCAACCAATGCGTAGCACTTTGTGTCCTGGTCGTAGATTGTGAATTTAATAGGTGCGCGATGTTAAAATTATTTTTATGGCTGCGATATCTGCGTAAGAAGAAGATAGTATTCTTGAGTATTGCTGCGGTTGCCCTTTCTGTGTCTTTGTTGATAGTTGTTGCCAGTTTGTTCACCGGTTTTATCAAAGCGTTCCAGCGAGCGGCAGTTGAAGCAATAGGTGATGTTGTCCTTGCCCCGCCGACTAAGTTTGCAAAATACGATTTGTTTATCGAGCGCTTAGAGCAAACTGAGGTGGTGGAGGCGGCAACAGCAATACTATCAGCTCATGGTCTTTTACATTTGGGCATAGGCAACGTGCGTGCGGTGGATATTTGGGGGATTGAGCCTGTGCGACGAACAAAAGTGATGGATTTTGACCATTTTTTGCTCAGACAAAAAGACTCGGGTAGTGAACTATCTTTCAAGACAAACGGCTTTGAAGGAAGAGTCGGAGGTTTTGTGGGAATAGGGGTGGTGGCAGAGCCTGACGAAAAGACAGATAAATATGATTTTGACGCAGTTGAAAAGATGTTTGGTCAGCAGGTTGTTCTTACAACCGGGACTATATCACAAGCAGACGAGGAAGGCAGGCGAGTAGAATTCAAAAGACAAGTGATGAAGTTTACCATTGCAGATGTTGTTGAAACTGGAGTCTATCAATTTGATAATGGTTGTGTGTATCTACCCTTAGAAGAGCTGCAAAAAACTTTATATCCCAACGAGGCCTTACCGGTTGCAAGCGAAGTTCAAATAAAACTGGCGGATAATGCTGACACGGATGCTGCACTGGCGGTGATTCGTGGAGTATGGCGTAGTTTCGTTGTAGAACATTTGGGAGCGGACCTGTACCTTATGCAATATACGAGAATTGAAACAGCTAAGCAGATGCAAAGACGATATGTTGCCGCGTATCGAAAGCAAATGGGGCTTTTATTATTGATATTTGGTGTTGTGAGTTTTGGAGTTATTCTGCTGGTATTCTGCATATTCTATATGATAGTCAGGCTGAAGCAGAAGGATATTGCGATACTAAAAAGTTGCGGAGCGGCAGGCAGTTCGGTGGCCTGGATTTTTGTCGGATTCGGTGTTTGCGTTGGAATAGTCGGCTCAGGCATTGGAGCTGTTCTGGGGTACATTGTTACAAAAAACATCAATATGATTGAGGATTGGATAAGGATAATTTTTGGATTGAAGCTGTGGAAAAGCAGCGTGTATATGTTTAGTAAGATACCAAATGAGGTTGATTGGGCATCGGCTTTACCTATTGTGTTGTTAGCAATTATAGCTGCTGCTATTGGAACGTTAATACCGGCTATTGTCGCAGCCTGGACTAAGCCGGTTGAGATTCTAAGATACGAGTGAGGGAATGTCGAATATCGAATATCGAATGACGAACTTCCAAGTTGGGCATTTTGAATTCTAAATTTGACATCCAAAATTTCTGGTGATGGAGTTATGTACAAGATTATTCTTGCAATGAGGTATTTGATAAAGCGGCGCATAACATATTTTGCGGTGCTTGCAGTTGCACTTTGCGTCTTTATTGTTGTGGTCGTGATGACGGTAATGGCGGGCCTGGTGAGCGATTTTAAGCAGAAGAGCCATAGCTTTGTGGGAGATTGTGTCGTCGGGACCGAATCATTAGTTGGCTTTGCGTATTATGAAGATTTTGTAAATATACTGGAGAAAAGTGGTTTTGTCGAAGGCGTTTCACCTGTGATAAAAGGCTACGCGCTGGTCAGTCCGAGCTGGACAGATCAGAGTCTCGGCCTGGAGGTTATGGGCATCGAGCCGGTCAGGCATAGTCAAACCACCGGCTTTGAAAAAACGCTGCATTACTGTAAAGGCAATGTGTCGAGAGCATTCGAGCAGAGCTTTAAACCAACCCTCCCGGGTTGTGTATTAGGAATTGACGTCAGTAGTAGGTTGGGCAATATCTTGGCGCCGGTGCGTGATGCTAAGGGCGGATATTCTTACAGTAGCCGTCTTGGCGAAACAGCATATTCTGTAAGTTGTGTTCCTCTAACGGCAAAAGGTGCCCCGGCCAATGCCGGGGCTGGATTGATTGAAACAAAAACTTTCTACTGCAGTGATAATTCACACAGCGGTTTGGCCCGTGTGGACTCTTCATTAGTCTATCTGCCGTTCGAGTGGGCCCAGCGACTTTGCGGAATGGGGGAGTCTGTCAAGAGAGCCAGTGCGATTCATATAAAGTTTAAGCCGAATGTCAAACTGCAGACCGGATGTGAAAAGGTCGCTTCGCTGTGGCAAAAATTCAAAGAGGAAAAGGCCGACGAAAGACAGGCGTACTTATTGGATACCGTTACTGTACAAAACTGGAAGGACAACAGACGTTCGTCCATCGCTCCTATGGAGAAGGAACAAACGGTGATGACTGTTATGTTTGCTTTTGTGGGGATTACGACCGTTTTTATCGTCTTTGTTGTGTTTTATATGATTATCAGCCATAAGAGTAAAGACATAGGGATATTGAAGAGCATAGGTGCCTCGAACGCAGATATTATTGAATTGTTTTCCGGGTTTGCTTTTTTAGTGGGCCTTTTAGGTTCTTGTATAGGCTTATTTGGCGGGTGGTTGTTTTTGCTGAAAATAAACCAGATAGAAGATTGGCTTTTTGAGCATTTTAAGTTCCAATTGTGGGACAGGACGATTTATGCGATAGGTGATGTACCAAACCAGGTGTCCCCAAAAGTTTTAGTAGCAATTGTCCTTTCGGCGATTATTGCCTGTTTGGTCGGTGCGTTGATTCCGAGCCGACTGGCGGCGAAGCAAAAGCCGGTAGAGATTCTGCAGGTGAACCAATTGTAATTGACTATTGTCCCCGCTACCCGCTACCCGATCGGAGTCGGGGACAGGCTTCACGGGCACAGGTAACGGCTTGCGAGGATGACAATATTATTGACTATTGTTGATTGCTCTGTCATTATGTGCAGGATTTTTAAAGAGGGCATTATTGATTAGAGATTATATGAGTAAGGACGATTTCATATTAAAGGCCGAAGGGCTTTATAAATCTTATAGAATGGGTGCGACCGAGGTCAGAGTGCTCAAAGGGGTCGATTTGGCTGTCAAAAAGGGCGAATTTGTGGCTATCGTGGGGGCCTCGGGCAGCGGTAAAAGCACCCTGCTGCATATATTGGGCGCGCTGGATAAGCCGAATAAGGGCGTTGTCAAGTTCGAAGGGCGGGATTTGAACCGGCATAGTAGCGGCGAGCTGAACAGATTCCGCAACAAAATGGTGGGATTTGTATTTCAGTTCTATCACTTATTGGACGAATTAAGTGTGCTGGAAAATGTTTTTTTGCCGGTGATGGCAGGTAAGAGCGTAGTCGGCTGGTTTGCCTGCCGTAGATGGGCGAAGAGGCGGGCCAGAGAGCTGCTTGAGCAGCTTGGATTGTCTGAACGGGCCAGACATAAGCCGTATCAGTTATCCGGCGGGGAGCGACAGCGGGTAGCTATCGGCAGGGCCTTGATGAATGAGCCGAGGCTGCTTTTGGCCGATGAGCCGACAGGAAATCTTGACTCTGCGACAGGAAATGGTATTTTAGACGTCCTTGAAAAGTTGAGCAGTCTCGGCCAGACGATTGTGATGGTAACCCACGATGAGAGGATCGCCCAGAGAGCCGGGCGGATAGTAACATTAGTCGATGGTAAGATGAAGGATTAGTGAATTAGTTGATTAGAGATTAGTTGGTAGGATATCAGCAAGCAGTATGTCAGAAAAATTCATAATTAGTTCCTGTTGCGGAAACAGCATTTGTCATTCCCGCGAAAGCGGGAATCCAGCTTTTTCGCTCTGGACCCCTGCTTTCGCAGGGGTGACATTGCCAGTTTCGGTTTTCCGCAACAGGAACTAATTAACTATATCGTTTCGGATTTATATGATTTATGAGGGTTTTTTATGGCACTAAAAATTTGGCTTGATGGCAAACTTGTTGACGAAAAAAATGCGAAAATATCTGTCTTTGACCATGGTTTGCTTTACGGCGATGGGGTTTTTGAGGGTATTCGTGTTTATAACAGCAGGGTATTTGAATTAGAGGCCCACATCAGAAGGCTTTATGACTCAGCCAAGGCGATTCGGCTTGAGGTTCCGATGAGCCGAAGCAAACTTATTAGCGCAGTTGAAAAGACTGTTGAAGCCAATGGTGTTATAGACGGTTACATTCGACTGCTTGTTACACGTGGTGTTGGAACTTTGGGATTGAATCCCTTCGTCTGTACGGACAGCAGGTTAATTATCATAGCTGATAACATTCAGCTTTATCCGGAAGAGCTTTATGAAAAAGGCATGAAGGTAATCAGTGCGACTACGGTTCGTAATCATCCTTTGGCGATTCCACCCCAGGTCAAGAGCATGAACTATCTGAATAACATCTTAGCCAAGATTGAAGCGCTGGACTATGACGTACCGGAAGCGATTATGTATAACCACGAGGGATATGTAGCCGAAGCGACGGGCGATAATGTTTTTATCGTTAGGGATGGTGTGATTTACACGCCACCGGCTGAAGCAGGCTCGCTGGAAGGGATAACCCGTGGAGTCGTTATCAGGCTGGCCAAGAAAGAAAATCTTGAAGTGGTTGAGAAGAATCTAACGAGATTTGATTTGTATGTTTGCGATGAATTTTTCCTCACGGGCACGGCTGCGGAGGTCATTGGCATTGTCGAGATTGACGGCAGGGTTATTGGTGACGGCAAGCCGGGGCCCATTACAAAATTGCTGAGACAAAAGTTCTTCAAATATGCCCACGGAAAGGGAAAGTAGTCCAGCACCAATTATGCGTGAGCGTAGGTTCACGCCTAATTGGTGCTGGACTCAACGCTATGCAGTTACCGACACATACCGACAGACCAGCTTCTGTCCCACACAGCAGGATTCCTGCTTTCAGACTTATTGACAGTCAGCTCAGCAGGGTAAAAGGTCTAATCAATGAGCAGCTGACTTCTCCTGCTGAAGTGTGTGATGTTGACCGATTGCTCAAACATGTTCGTGGCCGCAGCGGCAAGATGATTCGCCCCGGTCTGGTTTTGCTTGCCGGAGGTTGCTGTGGCAAAATCACAGACGAGCACATCCGTGTTGCGGCGATTGTTGAGATGATTCACAATGCTACGCTGCTGCACGATGATGTTATCGACGAAGGGCAAAAAAGGCGTGGACTGCCCACGATAAATAATCTTTGGGGTAACGAAGCGGCTGTGTTGTTAGGCGATTTTTTATTAGGCCGAGTTTTCGAGATGTCCGCCGAACTGGGACCGCAGGTAGCTAAGATAATTGCTAATGTGGCGGTTCGAGTTTGTGAAGGAGAGCTGAGACAGATAATTCAAAGGCAGAATTGGCAATTAAGCGAATTGGAATATATCGACGTAATCACCGAAAAGAGTGCGGTTCTCTTTAGCAGCTCTTGTCATCTTGGTGCGCTTTCGGCGCAGGCGACGGAAAGCCAGGCCAGGTCGTTGGCTGAATTTGGAATGAATGCCGGCATCGCGTTTCAAATTACCGATGATTTGCTCGATATAATCGGCGATGAAAGTAAAACAGGCAAGACGCTTGGCAGAGATGCTGACAAACACAAGCTGACTTTGGCTGTGATACATTTGTTAGGAGCAGTTGGCGAGAGAGAAAAAGACGCAGTTATAAGCTCATATCTCGAGAGAAAACAATACGATAAGGATGCCCTGACAGGGATGTTAGGCCGTTATGGTAGTTTGGAATATACACACAGCCGGGCTCAGGAGTTTGTTGACAGAGCAGTCGGGGCGTTGGGTGGTTTGAAAGAAAGCGATGCTAAAGACGCATTGATTGAAACAGCGAAGTTTATAACCAGCAGAGTTGTTTAGTATCGTTCCGTTTAGGGTTTTGACCCTGTTATACCAATCCTAATTAAAAGTGGAAAAGGGGCAAGCCCCAGCGACTCTCGTCGCAAGACGGGGCTGTGGGGAAATTTCTAACGGGATTGAAGTCATGAGCTAACAAAAAAAGGCCGGCTTTTTAAGACCGGCCTTTTTTGCTGATATTACTTAGTCATTTTAGAATGCATACGACACACCCACGCTGGCCCAGAATTCATCTGATTCATTGACGTCGTCTTCCCAGGATGATTGATAGTAAACACCCGGGCGGAGAGTTAAGTCATTGCCGAGGTCAAAATCTGTAGAGACGCCAAAGACAGCGTGTGACCAGTCACTGTCCACGGGATCGCCGCCTATGGGAGTGGCGCCATCATTGTAGACCATTGCTGCAGAGAGATGTAGGATTTGCTCCGGGGTGTCCGGGAGCAGGCCTTCCACTGGTAGGTCGTATCCAATTCCCAGGATGTGTAGCCAGCCAGAAACATTCATGAGAGAATGTTCTTCGGATGGCCACATCTTAATAATGGTGTAGCTTGGGACGACGCCTTCGGGGCAGATTTCCGGCCAGGAAAGAGTTGCAAAGAATTCCTGAAAATCAATACAACCGGAAGATCCCGGCGGCACCAAGGCCTCGGGTAGCGGCCCATCCGGGAAATAATAATACGCCCAGCCCACCTGGTAGTCAGTGGCGTAAGTTTCGTATTCATAGAGCGTGTTGCCGTAATATAAGGTGAAGTCCAGTCTCTCCATAAGTTCGTTGCCGTCTCCAAAGGGCTTTGACCAGAGAACCTTCAGGCCAAGCCCCGTGCCATAAAGGTCCAGGTCGACACTGGGCTGAATGGCGCCGTCTTCACCGAACACTGCGAAACCACGCCAAATATATTGGCTCAGAAGGGTTACATCGAGAGTTCCACTAAGCTCTCCGTCCTGTGCCCGAACAAAAGTCGTTGCGCTCAACAAAATTACAGCAGTTAACAAAATTACCTTCTTCATGTTCATCTCCTTTAAAAAACTTTTCTAACTTTCCAAAAAACAGTACTTTAAAAACGATATGACAGGCTTAAGCCAGTAACCAACTCATCATCCTCATTGACCGACTTATCCATTGAGATCTGGTAGTAGACCGCGGGGGTAAATGTCAGTTCTCCAATAGCGAGGTCCGTGGCGATGCCGAAGGTCGTGTGTGACCAATCATGGTCCGCCGTGGGACCACCATAACGAGCACCGTAACCATCGTTGTACGTTAGGTCGGTGGTTAGATTGAGGACCTGCTCGTCAGTGTCAGGCAAAAAGCCCGGCACCGTCAAATCATAAGCAAGACTGAAAACATGGATGAATCCTGAAGCGTCGCCTTGGAGGTAACTGTCACCTGTTCCGTAGTGCGTTCTTGGCCACATGCAGCCGAAATAATACCCCGGGACGATTCCGGCGGGACAGATATTCGGCCAGGTGAATCCTGCACCGACCTCATGTTTATCGATACCCCACTCCTTAAAGTCATAGAAGATGAAGTTGAGTCTAATATCGGTTGCGTAGTCAGCGTCCTCAAATGCACGGCAATCGTAAGCCAAAGTGTAGTCAAATTCCTGGTACGTTTTTACACGGCTTGCGTCTCCAAAAGCGCCCCATAACTTGAGACTGAAGCCGGTACCATATAAGTCGAGATTTATACTGGGTTGAAAAGCCGGCTGGTCGCCGAAAACAGGGAAGCCGTGCCAGAGATACTTACTGACCCAAGTGACATCGACTTCGACACCGAGTTTGTCCTGTTCTGCCTGGGTGAAGCCTGTCATAGTTAACAATATCACGACAACAAATAAAACTCCATTTTGCCTCATACGCATCTCCTTAAAAACCTAACTTTATCTGTTACGTGAAATATTACTATATTATACGTTATATGATTAAATCACCCACCTATTACCTAAAGAGTTTATCGGCTCATAGCTATAAATCAAATGAAAAAAAGTTTTTTTTGGATTTTTTTTTGCGTGGGCTGTGGCGGCGAAATGGGGCGAAAGACTGGTATAAAAATCCTCAGAAGTTAAATTTTCGACAATTTTGTGCATTTTGCGTGTAATATACGCGATGCGTGAGGACATGACAGATAAAACATTGTCCTGCCTGTTTTGAGAGGCAATATAGAGTCGCCAATACCCCGATTCTTCTATGCTTCCTGTTAGTTTGGTTCCATAAATTGTATCGGAAAATCTTAGCTCCTGACTTTATAGAAATAGAAACTGAAGTCAAAGTTGAATGCAAAAGAACCGTAATTTGCCTGTAGTTGTATTGCCGGGCTTGACCAAATCGTTTTTGTTTACAAACTTTATCGCGACAACTGATAGCGGCAGTGTAATCAAATAAGACAATCCTGCAAGGAGCATTAAGTGGTAAATCAAAATTGATGCAGCCGTAATGGTTGCAATTCGGTAAATCCAGAAAAATACCTCTGTAACTTTGTGCGAAACCTTGAGCAGTCACTTGAAAGATTTGTTGCATCTTGCGCTCCGCCCAATTATAATTCGCCGACCAAATAGGTATACATCCTTAGGGAATAAACGTAATGAAGCTGCAACAGGAAAGCGGAAATGTCGGCACTCCTTGGACAGTGGCGATCCTGATCGCCCTGGCAGTCATGAGCATATATCTCTTCATGGCAACGCGTGCCACCTTGTGGGATCGTGACGAGCCCCGCTTTGCGCGTGCCACGGTGGAGATGATAGAGTCGGGCAATTACCTGGTCCCTACTTTCAACAACGATTTGTGGCCTGACAAACCGGTGATGTTTTACTGGCTGATGTCTTTGCCAATCCGGCTGTTTGGGCCAACAGAGTTTGCATGCCGTTTTTTTGCGGCGGTGGGTACCGCACTGACCTGTCTATTGACATTCTTCGTCGGGCAGCGGCTTTTGGGTGTGAAAGCAGGGTTGTGGGCCATGGTTATTCTGGCTTCAACTTTGATGATGCTTTGTATTGGCACCGCTGCGACCGCCGATGCCGTGCTTTTGCCTTTCATGGTTGCTGTAATGGCAGTCTTTGTGAAAGCAGCCGGCTCCAAAATGTACGTATCCCACATAATTCTCATGGGCTTCGCGTTAGGCCTCGGCATGCTGACCAAAGGGCCGATAGGACTGTTTCCCATTCCCGTAA
>Ga0315551_10000024_pt1 | contig 114732 bp, 115 predicted proteins | sample SalMarSW160290MG_FD_203678 | JGI IMG/M metagenome (GOLD analysis project Ga0315551, IMG submission 203678) | Salt marsh sediment microbial communities from the Plum Island Ecosystem LTER, Massachusetts, United States - Salt Marsh Sediment SW1602-90 ...
AACGATTGCAGCTTCACAGGTAACTGTTCCAACACGGGCGAGTTCAGCGCGGTGATCAAGGTCGAGCGCAACGCTGTTCCCACAGAAAATTAGGGACAGCCTACGGTTTCTCTTTCTTTTTTTTCTGAAATTCCTTCACCATCGCAGGTTTGACCCAAAAGGTTCCATCCAGGTTTTCAGCAGCCACAAGGGAATGCGTCCTAATCTCACAGCCTCTCTTATCTTGGCTGGTTTTGACACAATCATCGTAAAACTTCCTGACAAATCCTGCTGTAACCAGATAATAACCACCGAGCCGCTCTTCCTGGGCAAGTATCTTAGCCTCGCCGCGCTTAATTTTTTGAGCATTGAATTTCCATGGAGAGGAAACGCAGGCAACAGAGAGGGTAAGGAGAAGAATCAGCAACTTTGATCTCACAGCTTCCTCCTTTTGGCTTTACGCCAAGCGACTAAATCAGACTATTCTATAGCCTTCACTCTTCCCAAAAGAATTCTAACGGTTTGAAATATGCCTGTCAACATAACCTCAACCACTTACTCTTCACCCAGAATTTGACATCCAAGTTTCCGAGTGCTATATGTCTCTTCTAGGAAAATCCCCCCATGGACTCATATGGCTGGCTCTCCATCCTGCCTCCACTTTTTGCCATTTTCCTCGCCATTAAAACCAAACATGTTTACATTTCCCTCATCCTGGGTATCTGGCTAGGATGGACCATCATCCAGGCATGGAATCCTCTTACCGGCCTTTTTCAGACAATTAATGCCCTTATCGCTGTGTTTAAGGATGAGGATAACACGAGGGTAGTACTCTTCAGCGCTCTGATTGGGGCCATCATCACCTTCACTCAGTATTCCGGTGGGATGAAGGGCTTCATCAACTGGGTTGTGGACAAAGGGATCGTCAGAACCAGAAAATCCGCAGGACTCCTCGCCTGGTTTTTGGGCTTTGTCATCTTCATCGAATCCAGCATATGCGTTCTTGTCTCAGGAGCGATAGCGCGGCCCCTTTTCGACAAACTGAAAATCTCCAGGGAAAAGCTGAGCTACATCCTTGATTCCACATCTGCTCCTAAATGCATCCTCATTCCCTTGAATGCCTGGGGAGCGTTCGTCATCGGACTTCTGGCCACACAGGGTGTGGAAAATCCGGTCAAATTCCTGGTCTCTTCAATCCCATTCAACTTCTACGCTATCCTGGCTCTCCTCCTTGTCATCGTGTTGGTTTTGACCGAAAAAGACATCGGCCCCATGCAGGCAGCAGAAAGACGCGTTCGCATTGAAAACAAACTCCTCCGCGACGGGGCTGAACCTTTGATCGCTGACGAGGTGGTAATGATGAAGGCAAAAGAAGGAGTCAAGCCACGAGCTGTGAACATGATCCTTCCTGTGGCTGCCATGGTGGTCATGATGCCCATCGTGCTCCTCATCACTGGAAAGGGAAATCTTATGGACGGATCGGGATCCATGTCTGTCCTTTGGTCGGTTATCATCGCTCTTGTGGTAGGAGCTGTCGCCTATAGGATTCAAGGAATTATGAGGACCAAGGAAATCACAGATATCTTCATGAAAGGCGTGGGAGGTCTTGTTCCCCTGGCCAGTCTGATGATCCTGGCCTTTGCTATCGGCGATACTTGCGATGCTCTGGGCACTGGCCCTTTTGTGGCACAAGCGGCAAAGACAACGCTTCCTGCGGGAGTCATCCCTGCTCTGGTTTTCCTGATATCCTGCTTCATTGCCTTTTCTACGGGAACATCCTGGGGAACGTTTGCCATCATGATTCCCATTGCCGTCCCCATAATCAGACTCATCGGTCTTCATCCGGGGTTGGTCATCGCTGCTGTCCTGGGAGGGGGTGTCTTTGGAGACCACTGTTCTCCCATTTCCGACACCACCATCATCTCTTCTATGGCTTCTGCCTGTGACCACATCGACCACGTGAGAACCCAGCTTCCCTATGCTCTTGCAGCAGCAGGTTTTGCCCTTCTTCTTTTCCTTATCTTCGGTTTTGCCTTATAAAATTTTTGCCCTTGAAAACAGATAAAAATTCTCCGTTAATCATACTTCAAGGAGGTCTTCTGAGATGAAAAAGCACATTCCCGTCACTGCTTTGTTCTTAGTTCTCTTGGTTAGTATCGGCCTCCAAACGCCGTGCTACTCTGCCCAAGAGACCTCATCGTCCTATTCAGAAGCGATAAAAGCCTATGAATCATTTGTCATCAAGCATATGGCTTTGGACCATATTCCAGGGCTCTCGATCGGATTCATGAAGGATGACTTCATCTGGACCGAAGGCTTCGGATACGCCGACCTGGAGAACATGGTCCCGGCTAAGCCAGAAAGCTCATACCGTCTGGCTTCCATCACCAAAACCATAACGGCCATCGCTGTGCTCAAGCTGGCAGAGGCCGGCAAAATCGACCTGGATGCGGAGGTTCAAACCTATGTGCCTTATTTTCCAAGGAAAAAATGGCCGGTCACCGTGCGGCTTCTTTTAGGGCATCTGGGCGGCATCAGTCATTACAAAAACTATGAGGTTGAGGGTCACATAAAAGTTCATAAAAATACCAAGGAAGCGTTGGCTATATTCCAGGATTTTGACCTTGTTGTCCAACCAGGCACCAGATACTACTATTCCAGCTATGGTTTCAACCTGCTGGGAGCTCTGGTTGAGGATGCATCAGGCATGTCCTACGGACAATACATAAAAGAGCACATCTTAGAACCGTTGGGCATGAAAGATACCCGCATGGATGATCCCATTGACCTTATCCCCAGCCGCGTCAGGGGATACCGGCTCATCAACGGAGAGATCAAGAATTCAGAGTATGTGGATGTCTCCAGCCGCTTTGCGGGAGGGGGAACACGCTCAACTGTAATCGACCTCCTGAAATACGCAAAAGGTATCATGGAAGGCAAGATTCTCATGGAAGAAACCTGGAGGAAGATGTTCACTTCCATGGCGACCAAAGGAGGATTTTTTACAGGTTACGGGATGGGATGGAATGTGAGACCCATGAGAGGGCATTTCATGGTCGGCCATAGCGGCTCCCAGCCCGAAACAAGGACCCTTCTCCTCATCTTTCCCACGGAAAGACTTGCTATCGCCCTTGCCTCTAACCTGGAAGGGATGAATCGCATGTTCTATGCCCAACGCCTGGCGGAACTCGTCCTGGATGAAGACATAGATGGCACAACCTATGTTGATGACAAAGAGGCCCAGCTTATTCATGATGCCTGCTTTGATGTCTTTTCCTATGGCATGAGCCAATACGATTGGCAAGGCCTTACCTCCCGAGGAAAAGAGAACCCAGAAGAAGCTTTCACCTACTTCAATACATATGTCGACCTCAAAGCTCTAAAAAACAATTATGGGGAAACTCGAAAAAAAATAAAGGCAGGGATACACCCTCTCTCCCGGCAAGCCTTCACCAATGTGGGTACCCACATGGCATGTACCTTGAGCGAAACATTAGGGAAAGAGAGACTTAAAAGCTACTATAAATCAGGACCCATTCCCTTCTTCTCAGATTATATCAAAATCAGCAAGACATGGCCGTCTCAGAGAAATAATTTCCGGTTCAAAAAAAGCTTCGTCCAGCTGATTTCTGAGTGGGAAAAAGATTGGTCCAGAGTCTACCCTGATTCCATCAGCCGTTTATTCATCTCAATGGATACGGATTTTAATGAACTGGGAGAAAGATTAAAGCGAACATTTGCCGGTGCTGATATCTACCCAAATTTCAGTGAAGATATGATCAGAGTGACCCGCCACTTCCTCGAGAAGAATGAAACAGAAAAATCCTTCAACATCCTCAACTTGAATGCTGAGCTCTATCCCCATTCCCCTCTCTCTGCGAGCGGCCTGGCTGAGGCTCATCTCTGGGTTGGAAACAACCAAGAGGCAAGAAGTCTACTCAAGAAGGCATACGCTATGAATCCTTCCCATCTCAGTGTCAGCATGAATGCCATCTTCAATCTCGCCAGCAGGCTTGAGCAGGACAAGAAAATGGATGAAGTCATTGCGCTGACGGATATAGCCACAGAGCTATACCCCAGAAATGCCCGCCTCTATAAAGAAATCGGCGACATGTATCTTCGCTTCGAACAGAAAAGGAAGGCCGTTGAATTCTACCGAAAAGCCTTAGCAGTCAATCCCCAATACAAAGAAGCCAAGGAAAAGCTGGAAAAGATGGAAAGAGAAAGCCATGACCGAGGAGGCCAAAAATGAAGTATGGAAAAGGAGATCTCTTCCAAAAAGAGACAAAATACTCCAGGGGAAAACTCCCCGGCGGACACCTCCTCTGGCACACCAAGCCTGAGAAATATAAACAATTCCCTTCAGCACCTCGAATAAAGCTCGACCCTCCTCAAAGAGAAGGAGGCATGCTCCTCTGGAAAGCAATCCAGCATCGGCGCAGCATCCGCGATTTTAGAGAGGAACCTCTGAAAAAGGCTCATCTTTCTCAGCTCCTCTGGGCCAGCCAAGGAATCACCAAGGAATACATGGGCTACGAACTGCGCGCTACTCCTTCAGCAGGAGCTCTCTATCCAGTGGAAACCTACCTCTTCATTCACAGTGTGGAGGGCATCGAGTGCGGAATCTACCATTATTCCATTCAGAATCACCAGCTTGAGCAGCTCCGAAAAGGAGACTTTCGTCGAGCGATTGCCCAAGCAGCCCTTGATCAAGACATGGCTTTTGAAGCGAATGCGGTCTTTGCCTGGACAGCTGTCTTCGAAAGGTCAAAATGGAAGTATAAACAGAGAGCTTACAGATACATCTATCTGGATGCAGGACACATCGCTCAAAATCTTGCTCTGGCCGCGGTTTCTCTGGGACTGGGATCCTGCCAGATTGCAGCGCTCTACGACGATGAGGTCAATGAGCTCCTTGACGTGGATGGCGAGGAGGAGAGCATTTTGTATCTGAGTGCTGTCGGTTACCCTCGATAGTGACTCAGTAAACGTGTGTTTGCTAAAATCGAATTTGACCTTCCGACCCTAGGATGGATGACAGATAACATTAAAGGAGGCATAGAATGAAACGATTTTCTTTCATCTTAATGGTAGCGGCCATTCTTGGACTGGTCTTTGTTCCTGGAGAAGGGAACAAACAAGAGGAAAAACCCTGGGAATGGCCGTTGGAGAAAGTTAAGTCCTTAGTCAGTGAAGTTCGGGCGGGAAAAGACCTCACCCCTGAGACCTGGCCCAACGGAGCCAAGGTGGCGGTGGCTCTTTCCTTCGACTTTGATTCTGAGACCAACGCACTGAGGGATATGGATATTTCCCCTGGGATTTTCTCTCAGGGAGAATATTCGGCCCGCGTAGCAATCCCTCGCATTCTGGCTCTCCTGGATAAACACAACGTACCCGCCAGCTTTTTTGTCCCCGCCGTAACAGCACTCCTTCACCCTGATCAGATCCAAGCCATTATCCAGAGACAGCACCACGAAATCGGTATGCACGGCTGGATCCATGAGAGAAACTCTCTCCTTGGGGAAGAAGAGGAGCGCAGGCTCATGCAGATGGCCTATGATACGCTCAAAGAGATCACAGGAAAGGCACCGACTGGGATCCGAACTCCATCTTGGGATTTCAGCCGCTCAACCATAAAGCTTATAAAGGAATTGGGGCTTCTTTACGACTCAAGCCTCATGGCCGACGACCGCCCTTACGAGCTTCTCCATAACGGAAAACCAACGGGAATCGTGGAGCTTCCCGTGGAATGGCTGCTCGATGACTATCCCTATTTCGGCTTTTCCCGCTACACGAGTGTTCGTCCCCACATCAAGCCCATGGATGTCTATTCCATCTGGGAAGCCGAGTTCGATAAAGCCTACGAGGAGGGGACCCTTTTTGTCCTCACCATGCACCCCAAATATATCGGCCACAGAAGCCGGATCGCCATGCTGGAAAAGCTGATACAACACATCAAAAACCACGATGGAGTATGGTTCGCCACCCATGAGGCCATCGCTAAATACGTCAAGGAAAACAGCAGGAAGAAATAATGGAGGAATGAAGATGAAAAGACAAAATCCCTCTGCTGGAATTTCAATCATACTTTTCTTCTTAATTTTCCTGGGGGGCTTCTTGCCGGCTTCTCCCTGCACAGTTGCTGCTGTTTCTGGCAAGGCCACTCCTGATGGCCGGGCATTGTTATGGAAAAACCGGGATGCCCCTGCCGTTGCCAACAAGATGGTCTATGTCAAAGGGGAAAAACACGGCTTCATTGCCCTCATAAACGCCGATGATAATTCCGCTGAACACGCATGGGCAGGGATAAACACAGCGGGCTTTGCCATCATGAACGCAGCCTCGAGCGATCTCGCAGAAGGACCTGAGGGGATGAATGACAACGGCCGTTTCATGAAAGAAGCGCTGGAAAAATGCTCGAATGTCTCTGATTTTGAAAAACTTCTCCTCGACACAAACGGCAAACGAAGGGTAGGCGCCAATTTCGGGGTCATCGATGCCGAAGGAAACGCCTGTATTTTTGAAACCGGAAGATCCTCTTTTGTCAAATTCGATGCTGCAGATCCCAAGGTTGCACCTCAAGGATATATCGTGCACACCAACTACGCCTACACTTCGCCCGTAAAAGACGGGGGAGGAGGCTATATCCGGTATGAAAGAGCAACCAGACTCTTCCAAGCAGCCTATGCTGAAGGAAGGCTCGACTCAAGGTTCATCCTCCAGGAGGTAGCCCGAGATTTAGTCAACGAAAAGCTCCATTCCTACCCTCTTTCCAACCCTCGAGCTTTCGACTCGTCCTCTCCGCTCTACATCAACACCAACGACACCATCAACCGCAACTCCACTGTCTCCGTCGCCCTCTTTCATGGAGCTCCAACTCCGGAGAAAGCCTACCTGGCCACCATGTGGATTCTCCTCGGACAGCCCATCTGTTCTGTAGCAATTCCCCTGTGGGCCCCAGCAGAAAGCGTCCCTGAGATCTGCAGCGGATCAGCGACCTCTGTGCTGAATGACTTCTCCAGAACATTGTTTTCTTTCCTTTACCCGGATCAACGAGGCCACATGTACCAGTATCTCAATGTCTCCCGGCTTCTTGATTACGGAGGCGAAGGAGTGCTCAAGATGCTATTCAAGATTGAAAATCACGTCTTCCTGAAAACCGCGGAGAAACTTGAAACATGGGAAAAACAAAGGCCTTCTCCCCAAGAATTAAGGGATTTCCAAGAAAAGATAGCAACCTGGGTCTATGACTCCCTCAGAAAGGCTTTTCCCGAGATCAAGGCCCCAGATTAAGAAGAAGGCGGGGAGGCTTTTTTCTCAGGTTCAGGTTCAGAAATCAGACCCAATTTCTTGCGGATTTCGTGGTCGAGCTCTCGGGCAATTTCCTCGTTTTCCTTGAACAAGCTCTTCACGTTCTCTCTGCCTTGGCCCAATCTCTCTCCCTTATAGGAATACCAGGTTCCAGCCTTCTCGATAAGACCGACATCCACGCCGCAATCAACCAAATCTCCTTCTCTGGATATGCCTTCTCCAAAGATAATATCAAATTGAGCATCTCGGAAAGGAGGGGCCATCTTGTTTTTCACGATTTTGACTTTAACTCTGTTTCCGATGACTTTGTCTCCTTCTTTTAAGGTAGCCAATCTGCGGATATCGATTCTCAGAGAAGAATAGAATTTCAAGGCTCTCCCCCCGGATGTCGTTTCCGGACTTCCCAGAAAAAAGCCAATCTTCTCTCGGATCTGGTTGACAAAAATAAAACAAGTCTTGGAGCGGCTGACAATAGCTGTCAGTTTTCTCAAGGCCTGAGACATGAGTCGAGCCTGAAGCCCCACATGAGCATCGCCCATCTCTCCCTCAAGCTCTGCTTTGGGTACAAGCGCGGCTACAGAATCGATCACCACCACATCGACGGCTCCGCTCCGTACCAGAACCTCAGCGATCTCCAAAGCCTGCTCTCCATAATCCGGCTGGGAGATGAGAAGGTTGTCCACATCCACGCCCACCTTAGCCGCATAAGGCGGATCCAAGGCGTGTTCGGCATCTATAAAAGCCGCCTGTCCTCCTCTTTTCTGGGCTTCGGCGATGACATGAAGAGCAAGGGTCGTCTTCCCTGTGGCTTCAGGGCCGAAAATCTCTACCACTCTTCCCCGAGGAAATCCGCCGATTCCAAGGCCTAGGTCAAAGGCAATCGAACCGGTGGGTATGGCCGGCACCTTGACGGCGGCCTCTTTCTGACCGAGCTTCATCACCGTTCCTTTGCCAAACTGCTTCTCAATCTGGGAAAGAGCGGCTTCAATCGCCCTCTCTCTGGAGGCTTGCTTTTGAGCGGATTCGTCTTTCATTTGACCCTCCTCAATACAATCTTTATCCTCTTCTTTGAGAAGATTCTTCTCTAAGATCTATTATTTTAACTTTTTCCAGTGCAATGAAATAGTATTCTTTTATACTGTCTGCCGAGCGTCTGAGCTTTGTGGGCGAATCCCGCGACAGTTCATCTCATACAGAGCTGTAATCATAAAAACCTCTGCCTGTCTTTCGCCCCAGATATCCAGCATCCACCATCTTTCTCAAAAGAGGGCAGGGTCGGTATTTTGGATCCTTAAACCCTTCATAGAGAACTTCCATGATATGGAGACAAACATCAAGCCCAATCAGGTCTGCCAGAGCCAATGGACCCATAGGATGATTCATCCCCAGCTTCATCACCGTGTCGATGGCCTCTACCGATCCCACTCCCTCCATCAAAGCATAAACCGCTTCATTGATCATGGGGAGGAGAATCCGGTTGGAAATAAAGCCCGGATAATCATTGGCCTCAACAGGAACCTTTCCCAGGGCCTCGGTCAGAGCCTTAACCTTGCCGAAAGTTTCCTCTGAAGTGGCGATGCCTTTGATCAATTCCACCAGTTTCATCAAAGGCACAGGATTCATGAAATGCATTCCCATGAAAAGGGACGGACGCGAGGTGGTCGCAGCCAGTCGGGTTATGGAAATAGAGGACGTATTGGAGGTGAGGATAACCGATGGTGCCAGGAGCTTATCCAGCCTCTGGAGAACACTCTTCTTGACCCCAAAATCCTCAAAAACAGCCTCCACGGCGAACTCGACATCCTTGAGGTCCTCCAGTGACGAAGTGGTCTTGATTCGAGACAAAATCTTTTCCTTATCTTCCTCTATCTTACCTTTCTCCACGAGCTTGGTGAGGCTTTTATCCACAATCTTCAAAGATCGCTCCAGGAATTCTTCTCCAACATCGTTAAGGATGACCTCGAGACCAGAGGAGGCTGCCACTTGGGCAATGCCTGTCCCCATCGTTCCAGCACCAATCACAGCTATTTTTTTTATGTCCATCATCCCTCCTCTCTTAAACCATTTCTACAGCCATGGCCACAGCATCTCCCCCTCCCAGGCAGAGAGCGGCCACTCCTCGCTTCATTCCTCTGTGTCTGAGGGCATAAATCAAGGTCGTCAGAATTCGTGCTCCTGTCGCTCCTATAGGGTGTCCCAAAGCCACAGCTCCTCCATGGACATTGACTTTTTCCCGAACCAGTCCTAGCTCCTTGATAAGAACTACCAGTTGGGAAGAGAAGGCCTCGTTTATTTCAAAGAGATCCACGTCTTCCACCTTCCATCCCACATTGGCCAACAGATTCTCTATGGCTCCTTTGGGAGCATACATCACCATCCTGGGCTCCACTCCATTGGTCATGGAGCCCAATATCTTGGCCAAAGGCTTAAGGCCTTTCGCTTCCATCGCATCTTTTGAAGCCACAACCACGGCCGAGGCCCCATCATTCAAACTAGACGCATTTCCTGCTGTAACTGTCCCACCTTCCTTAAAAGCAGGCTTGAGTTTAGATAGCCTCTCCAAAGTGGTATCCTTACGCGGCCCCTCATCCACTTCAAAGACGATCAGGTCTCCCTTTCTTTGAGGAACCTCTACAGGAACAATCTCATCCTTGAAATACCCTCTCTCGATGGCATGAATGGCTTTCTGATGGCTGCTGAGGGCGTATTCATCCTGTTCTTGACGAGTGGTGCCAAATTTTTCGGCCACCACTTCTCCTGTCATGCCCATGTGCTGGTCATCGAAGGCACACCAAAGTCCATCCAGTATCATGGAGTCTTTCATCTTCATATCACCAAATTTCACACCTTCTCTTACTCCCCAGAGAAGATGCGGAGCCTTGCTCATGCTCTCCATACCTCCGGCAACGATGATTTCTTTCTCTTCCAGCCAGATGGCTTGAGCCGCCAATGAAACCGCCTTCAGAGCCGATCCGCATACTTTATTCACAGCAAAACAACTCACCGTATAGGGAACGCCTCCCTTGACTGCCGCCTGCTTTGCCGGGGCTTGCCCCAAGCCAGCTGAAACCACGTTTCCCATGATCACCTCATCCACATCCTCTCCTGTGATTCCGGCTCTTTTTATGGCTTCTTTAATCACAATCCCCCCTAACTCGGGAGCACTGAGCTGGCGAATGCCGCCTAAAAAATTGCCGATGGCTGTGCGGCAAGCACTGACGATGAAAACATCCCTTAATTCACACATTGATTAGACCTCTCTAGAAAGAATTTTTGTATAAAAGCAACTCCTTTTTATCACAATTAAAGGAGAGTGTAAATAAAGGCAAAAGGGGAACAGTCCGCATTTTTTGAAAAAAAGGGACCGCCCCTTAAGAAAGACCGATGATCTCTCCTTCGTCGGTGATATCTATCCTTTCGGCTGCAGGTGATCTGGGTAAACCAGGCATGGTCATGATATCACCACAGTAGACCACCACAAATCCTGCTCCAGAGCTGACAGAAGCGTCGGTGACAATCAGGGTGAAATCTTTTGGTCGCCCCAAAGCTTCATCATCATCTGAAAGAGAGTATTGTGTCTTGGCGATACAGACAGGAAACTGGCCAAAGCCTTGCTCTTCCAGCCTGATGATTTTTCTTCTGATCTTCCCCTCCATGGCTACTCCAGATGCCCCATAGACCTTTCGGGCTACGGTCTCAATCTTTTCCAAGAGAGGCATCTCTAAGGGATAGAGGAACGCAAAATTGTTTTCATCCTCTTCCACAGCCTTCAAAACTTCCTTCCCCAGATCCAGGCCTCCCTTCCCGCCTTTGCTGTAGACCTCGCTGAGAGCGATGCGCACTTTTTCCTTCTGGCATAATTCGAAGACCTTTTCTATTTCCTTTTCTGTGTCATCAGGGAATCTGTTCAAAGCAATGACAAAAGGAACACCAAAAAGCCGGAGGTTTTCCATGTGTTTTTGAAGATTCGAAATACCGCGCTCGACGGCTCCGACATCCTCCTGGCCAACATCTTTCAGTTTGACTCCTCCGTGAAGCTTCAGAGCACGGATGGTAGCCACAAGAACACAGGCATCAGGAGGAGGGATATACCCTGTCCTGACCACAATATCGAAAAACTTCTCGGCTCCGAGGTCAGATCCAAAACCACTCTCGGTAACCACCACATCCGCCAGGGATAGAGCTAGGCTGGTGGCTAGCACTGAGTTTGTCCCATGGGCAATGTTGGCAAAGGGCCCTCCGTGGATAAAAACAGGATTGTGTTCCAGAGTCTGAACAAAGTTCGGCTTCATGGCCTCCTTCAAGAGTGCAGCCATGGCTCCTTCTGCTTTTAACTCTCGAGCAAAAACAGGTTTACTCTCCGGAGAATATCCCACAAAGATATTTCCTATCCTCTCTTTTAAATCCTTCAGGTCCTGGGAAAGACAGAGAATGGCCATGATTTCTGATGCAGCCGTTATATCAAAGCCAGTCTCTCGAGCTATTCCCCTGAGAGGGCCGCCGATTCCAATCACCACCTCCCGAAGCACCCGATCATCCATGTCCATGACCCTCTTCCAGGTCACTCTCCGACAATCCAAAAGCCCGCAGACGCCCTCAAAATGGAGACGATTATCCACCATGGCGGCCAGAAGATTGTGAGCGGCTGTTACGGCATGAATATCTCCAGTAAAGTGAAGATTGATCTCATCCCTGGGCATCACCTGAGCATAACCGCCTCCTGTGGCTCCACCTTTTAACCCAAACACCGGGCCTAACGAGGGTTCCCTCAGGGCTGTGACAGCCTTTTTCCCCAAGAGATTAAAAGCATCGGTAAGACCGATTGAGGTGGTGGTTTTCCCCTCGCCGGCGGGAGTCGGGGTCATGGCTGTGACCATGACCAGCTTTCCCGTCCTCTTTTCGGTATCCAAATATCTTTCAAGCAAGACTTTAGCCTTATAGTACCCGTACATATCTAAGTCCTCTTCTTTTATTCCCAGCTTCAGAGCAACCTCCTGGATGGGATACATTCCTGCTTCCTTGGCAATTTCCCTGTCATCGAGCATCTCGACCTCCTTCCACCTAAAGTTTACCCATAGCCACATGATTTTACAAATAGTTTCCTATCCTAGCATCTCTGAATCTATGATGAAACAACCATCAGGCAAGCTGATGAGGAATGCCATCCGCAGGCGAAGCGGGCACGGTTCCTCGAAGAGGAGAGCGGAGCCGAGGAATGAGCGGATTTTCCTCGCTGGGGAAAATCCGCATGCTGACGATTCCGCTTGCCTGATTGCCCTTAAAATCATCACGGAAACGAAGATACTTCCCCTTCCCTAGGGAATCCTCTTGTTCATGCTCTCGAACATTAAATTGAATTCCTCGATCAGCCCTTTATCGGCAAAACTAAAATAACAGTTGTTGCCGATGATGATGTGATCCAAGACCCTGATCTGCATCATGCTGGCTGCAAAAACAAGTTCTTTCGTTATCTGCCTGTCACTGGAGGATGGCTCTGGATCTCCGGTGGGATGGTTGTGGACAAAAATCAGGGAAGAAGCATCATACCGGAGAGCTGATTTCATTATCTCTCGTGGATAGACAGCACTGGCATCCACCGTGCCTTCGAAAAGAGTTCTTTCCTCAATGATCTGATTCTTGGCATCCAGAAAAATGACTTTGAATTTTTCCTTCCTCAAATCTCTTAGGGAATGATAGAGGTAATCGAAGACTTCCTTGGGGGAATGACAGACAGGCCTGCTCATCATTCTCTCTTTGAGGAAACGTCGGGAGACTTCTTGGACGAGTTTGATGCCAAAAACATTGTGAGGTCCAATCCCTTTGATTTTCTGAAGATCTTCCTCATCCGCCTCCAAGACTTCTCTCAAGGTTTTGAACCTTTTAATTGCCTCTTTGGCTTGTGCTTTGCAATCTCGCCTTGGCATGCCTAAGGTCAGGAGAAGCTCGACGATTTCATAGTCTAAAAAAGCTTTGAGCCCGCCCTTTAAAAACTTTTCCTTCAGTCTCTGTCTGTGCCCGTAAGAACGGTTTTCGTTACGTGCAGCTCTTCTAAGAATGTATCCCTTCATGACCTATAGATAGGACGCATCAAAGAGACAAAATTTCACAAATTTTGTTTTTTTGCTGAGCAGTTATGGTATCGCTTCTTCCACACATCTCCACTTTCGCAGCGGAGATATGAAAAAACCCATGAACAAATCCTGCGCATGTTGGGGATTTCCTTATTCTTTGGCCTACTTGCTGGATTGATTTTTGGATATTTGAATAACGAATTTCTCATTTCCTACTCCTTCAGATTTTATAGAGCGCTCAAAGAAAAAGAAATCGCTTCGGAAAAGCTCAAAGCCTTAGCTGCAGAGGCAGAACTCAAGGCTTTGAAATCCCAAATCAACCCCCATTTTCTGTTCAACACCCTCAATTCTATCAGTGCTCTCGTAACAAGCAAACCAGAGCTGGCCCGGAAAATGATCGCTCGTTTATCCGAACTGCTTCGTATTGTAAAGGGAAGAATCGTCCCTGAAATTTAAAATCCGCGGGCAAACATAGCCCAAAATTTATCCCCAAGCTCCCAATACCTGTGCATGGCTGCCCGGGCAAAGTCATTGGTGTATTTTGACAGATATTCCTCGAGTTTCGTCAGATCCCTTCCAGATTCCCCATTCTTCCACAGCTCCAGAGCCCTTTTCTCCACATAAGGCAGGTCGGCAAAGGCCTTCTCTTCGAATTCCTTGATAGCATCTTCGATGAAATTTCCTGCCTCTCCCCATCGGACCGTGGAAAGGCGGTTGGCTCTACGGAAAGTCCAGCAGGCAGAATCCGTCCGATATCGTTGTTGTGCGCATATCTCGAAATTAGAAGGGAGTTCTCTCACCCCAGCAAATATGGGGATTCTCGGGCTTTGACCGGGATTATCGAAGGCGAACCAGCAGATTCCTCCCACAGGATCAGGCAGCCAATCCCTGCATTGAGTGATATGAGAGTAGGCACATCCGGCAATGGCGATGGGCCGATAATATTCCACCACACCAGGCTTCAGAGCATTGAGAAGAGCCCACATATCTCGGGACATCCAGGGATTGGCCACAGGGCTTTTCACTGTTTGGTCGCTTCGGCGGTCTTTGACCATAAGGTTTTTGGTCATGTCAAATTCGGTTCCCCCATATGTCTGTCGATACAACTTCATGATATCTCTCACCGACACTTTCTTGTCTAGTTTGACAGAAAAAGGAAGCTCTTCTGCATCCATGTCTAGATTCAGGGAAGGCGAAACCGTCTTAAAGACAATATATTCCCTGATACCAAAGGGTCTTCGCCCGTCGTAGGCCTTCCAGAACTTAAAAGGTTCCCCTTTCTCAGGGTTCCACCAGCCCTTTTCTTTTGCCAAGGAAAAGACATTCTCAGATGCCATGTAATGATCAGGATCATCCAGACGGAGTTCTCCTATTCTCGGCACATTCGCCGAAACACCTACATGATCATCAGGTAAGCGTGCGGCTGCCCAAACCGCCCCTGTCTCCTTGAGTCCTGCTCCGAAGATCTCAAAATGCCAGACTTCCTTCGGATCAGCGATGGTCAGACATTCTCCTCTGTCACCATACCCATATTTTTCCACCAGCTCGCCAGCCAGCTTGATCGCCTCCCGAGCACTTGTCGATCTCTCCAGCATGATTCTCTCCAATTCTTCGATAACGAACATTCCTCTTCTGTTATAAAGCTCCCTTCTTCCTCCGATGGTGGTCTCCCCGATGGCCAGCTGGTGTTCGTTCATACAGGGATAGGCGGTATTGAGAAAGGCATAAGTTTGCGCCACCTGGGGAATCTCGCCTTTCAGGACAAGCCCTCTCAGATCCCAGGATGTCTCATTGTGGAGTTTGCCTTCATATATTTTGTTTTTCGATCCTTTAAAGTGTTCGGCAGGGGGAACGATATTCAGCCAGGTGCGGTAATTTCCATCACATGAATGCGCAGTGATCACCGACCCGTCCGTGGTTGCCAGCCGCCCGGCCATGATGCTGGTACAGGAAGCTTGCCATTCTTCCCCCTCTTGGTCAGGCCCCTGAGATCTGCATAAAGAAATGAGGAAAAGGACCAAAAATAAACAGCAAAAAATAAAGAGGACCCACTTTCCAAGCTTCTTTAGTGAACCCGGCGATTTCATCATATCTCACCCTCCTCTTCTATCAATTAACCTGCATTATTCAGGCCTCTATTCCATGATAAATTTCGCATGTTTATGAATAATGCAGATTAATTGACCATTATGAAAATTCCCAGGGCTTGTGTCAACATGCTATGAGGAAAAAGCATTTCTTTAACTCTGATACCAGTTAATGCGAGTGTTCTGTACTTGATTAGAGAAGATCCCCTTTGGTGGTTCTATTCTTTCTGGTTAGAAAAAAACTTGATACGGTGAAGCCTGTCTACCTCTCTGATTTTGGCTCTGAGGATGAAGATCAGGACGATGATGGAAAGCCACAGCCAACCCACAAAGACATAGATGGCTGTCTTCTCTTTGATATCTTTTGGCGAAGGGATGATTTTCTTTCCTTGCTCAACTTGAGCTTCCTGGTTTTTTTCCTCCGGAATGGTTTCCTGAGCAAGAGCAGAAGCTATACATAGAAGGACAAAAACTAACAAAACTAACAAAGAAACTCTCTGCCTCATCATTCCAAGAGACTCCAAATGCTCATGGCCACGGCATAGATGACAGAAATCACAGCGATGACGGTGAGGACCTTCCCCCTCTTTTCTCTGGGTTTGCTATCGATCAAAGGGAGCAAGAAGAAAAAAATCCCAAATGCCAATATCAGAAGCACAGCAAGGGTATCTCCGTTTATGAAGAGGATTTTACTTGGGAAAATTTTTAAAGTCTGAAACAAGAAAAGAAAATACCATTCCGGCTTTATCCCCATTGGTGCGGGAGCCATCAAATCAGCCGCTTCCTCCAGAGAAGGAGGAAAAAAAATGGACAAAGTCACCAGGATACCCAAAAGCACAAGCCAGATTACGGTCTCCCTGTAGATAAAATTAGGCCAGAAGGGAAGTTCTTTCACCTTCTCCTTTTTCTCCTCCAGACCGAGGGGAAGACTCATCCCCTGCCTTTGGATGAGGTAAATATGGACGCCGATCAAGGCCAGGATGAAGAGGGGAAGGATACAGACATGAAAGCCAAAAAAGCGGGTGAGAGTATCCCCAGTCACATCCTCTCCTCCCCGCAGGAACTTGGTCACAGCGGCCCCAACCAAAGGAATGGAACGCGGCATATCTGTCCCCACCTTTGTCGCCGAGACAGAAAGAGCGTCCCAGGGTAAAAGGTATCCTGTAAACCCAAAGGCTAAAGTCACTGCCAAGAGGAGTGCCCCGCTCATCCATGTCAGTTCCCGTGGCCGCCGGTAAGCCTTGATGAGCCAGATGCTTAAAAGATGGATGAACACAAATCCAATCATAAAAGAAGCTGACCAGCTATGGATGGAGCGGATGATCCATCCTAGAGGGACTTCTGTCATGATTTGGCCTACACTCTGGTTGGCATTCTCCAGAGTGGGCTTGTAATAAAAGAGGAGCATAAAACCTGTGATGACCTGAATGAGAAAAAAGAGCAAGATGGCGCTTCCTGTATAGTACCAGATGCTGTGCCTGTGGAGGGGAATTTTCTTTTCTTTCAAGAACCGGTTTATACCTCCAAGGCCTAAGCGTTCCTCAAACCAGTCCTGAATGCCCGGCTTCAAATTCCTGATGTTCACTTCACTCCTTCTCGCTTAATGATCAAATCTTCACCACTGATCTCTATAATCAACTGGCGAAGAGGTCGGGGAGGAGGTCCTCCAATATTAACTCCGTTCTCATCATACCAGCCTTCATGACAGGCACAGAAAAATTTTCTCTGGTCTGAGAGATAGGAAACGTTGCAATCCAGGTGAGTACAGACTGCCACGAATGCGGTCAAGGACCCATCATCTTTCCTCTTTAAAAGACCGGGTTTACTGCCCCATGCAAATTTCCTCACTGAGTTGGAAGCCATGTCTTTGAATTCGGAAAAGGGCAGGACAACCTGGTCGGGCTCCCTGTATGGGGGCAAGACAAACTTGATAATCGGATACAAAAAAGAACCCAGCAGAGCGGCCAGCCAGCCTCCCAGTAAACCGTTTAAAAATTGGCGGCGCGAAAAAAGAGAATGCTTAAGCTTCATCTTTTGAAAAGAAAAACCCGTTTGATTTTCTCAATAATCAATCTTCTTCTCAAGGCTTCAATCCCATCTGCAGGTCTGACCTCCTTGGGACAGACCTCATTGCATCGAAAAACGGTATCACATCCCCACGCTCCTGCTTCTGTATTCACTTTTGAGAGACTGGAAAAGGGCCTCTCATCGCGGGGATCCCTAACCAGCCTGTAGAGTTTTGCCAGGGCAGCAGGCCCCAGGTATCGCTCGTCCCTGGATGCCACAGGGCAGGCGGCATAACAGCAGCCGCACATGATACAGTTGATGAACTGGAGAATCTTATCCATTTCTTTTTCTTCGATCCTGTGCTCCTTCTCCGGAGGCTTCTCACCAGCGTGGATGAAGGGTTCGATCCTGCGGAGAGCCTCCCAGAAGGGATCCATATCCACTACCAGATCCTTTTCCACCTCTAGATTAGGCAAGGGTTCTATGATAATCAGAGACGACCCCAGAGAGGCTACATCTATCCGACAGGCCAAATCAAATTTTCCGTTGATCACCATGGCGCAGGAGCCGCAGATAGCCTCTCGGCAGCTGTACCGGAAGGCGAGAGTGGCATCCTGATCGTTGCGTATATCCATCAGAGCTTCCAGGAGCAATTTCTTCTCCTGTGTCTCATAATGAAAATCTTGAAAACGGGGATGGTCGTTTTTCAAGGGATCATACCTTAAAATCCTGAAGGTGTATTCCATCCTAGTATTTTCTCTCCGTAAGCTGGTATTTTTCGATCTTCACCTCTCTATAATCTATCCGGAGGCGGTCATCCTTCCTGGAAACCAGAGTGTGCTTGAGCCAATTTGTGTCATCCCGTTTTGGGAATTCCAGGCGATAATGGGAACCTCTGGTCTCCTCTCGATTCAAAGCTCCGAAAGTGATCACTTCGGCTAAGTCCAGCATGGACTCGAACTCAACCATATTCACCAGTTCTTGGCTGAAACGAAGGTTCCTCCCAGAGAGGTAAACGCGTTTGTATTCATCCTGAAGCTCATGAATCTCGCTCAGAGCCTCCTCCAAATCCTTCTCATTTCTAAAAAGACCGACTTTATCGCTCATGATGACCTTTAGTCTTCCCATCAGAAGATGGATTTTCACTCCCGAATCCCGTCTCATCCACTCATCGATTCTCATTTTGACTGTTAAGGCCTCATCGAGCAGTGGCTTTTCCGACAACTCTTCCCTCCCGATTCCTCGCACATAACGGGAAGCTTCTTCTCCTGCGATACGGCCGAAGACTACTGTTTCTAAGAGGGAGTTTCCTCCCAGCCGATTGGCTCCATGGACACTCACCGAGGCACATTCACCAGCTGCAAAAAATCCCTCCACACAAGAGGCACATTTATCATCGACATCGATCCCGCCCATGGAATAATGCTGTGCAGGTTGGATTGGGATAGGTTTATCGATGGGATCGATTCCGATAAAATTCATGCAGATTTCCCGAATGGCTGGCAACCTTTTCTTGATCTTATCTTGACCCAAATGCCTCAGATCCAGATGGACATATTCATCTTCAAATCCGCGGCCTTGGTCGATCTCGGTCTGGATAGCCCGGGCCACGATATCTCTGGGGGCAAGCTCCATGGCTGAAGGCGCATAGTCAGCCAGGAATCTTTTCCCCTGGTTGTTGAGAAGATAGCCTCCCTCTCCCCGCGCTCCTTCTGTGATCAGAATATTTTTGGGATAGAGGGAAGTGGGATGAAACTGGACAAACTCCATATCTTTTAAAGGACAGCCGGCGCGAAAGGCAATCCCGATGCCGCTTCCGTGATTGATATAGGCATTGGTAGTTCTCTGGTAAACCCTTCCGTAGCCACCGGTGGCAAAAATGACAGCCCGAGCCCTTATGGGAATGATCTGGCCTGTGGTTAAATCCACCGCCACAACACCCAGACACTTCCCCTCCCTCACCACAAGCTTTGTGACCAGCCACTCGTTGTAGAATCTGACATTCTTCTTCGTCGATTGTTCGAAAAGGGTATGCAAGATGACCAATCCTGTGCGATCAGCAGCATAGCATGTTCTGGGAAACCCTGCTCCACCAAAGGGCCTTTGAGCGATGATTCCCTCCTCGAGACGGCTAAAGGGAACACCCAAATGTTCAAGCTCATAGATAGCGGGAACGGCCTTTTGGCACATCAACTCAGCCGCATTCTGGTCAGCCAGGTAATCACTCCCTTTGATGGTGTCAAAAGCATGTTTCTCCCAACTGTCCTCTTTACCTTCAGGATTATTTCCCAGAGCTGCATTGATTCCTCCCTGAGCCGCTACAGAATGGGAACGTAGAGGATGGACTTTTGAGAGAACCGCCAATTTCAGGGAGGGATCACTGTTCAAGGCAGCGGACAGTCCTGCCAGTCCACCCCCAACAACAAGGATGTCTTCCCTGACCATTCAGTAATCCCTGGTAAAATAAACGATAAGCAACACCGCGCTTACGACCAGAATGATAAGGGTAAAAAGCCAAAAGAGCAGCTTCTCTTTCCGGACACCGAGGTCGATGATGATGGTTCTCAGTCCGTAAAAAGCATGTGACACTACAGTGATGATGAGCAAGCCATCGATGAAAGGATTGGTGTGAAGAACCAAGGCCCAATCAGGTTTCTGGCCTTTGGTCATCAAAAAGAAGGAAGTTGTGAATTTGACACCCAGGAGGAGAACGAGCAGAAGCCCGCTGATTCGGTGGAATACCCAAACAAACATTCGATGCGTTCCTTTTTGGAGGATATATTACATTAAAGTCAAAAACGATTGTCAAGAAAAATGGCATAGGCAGTTTGTTCTGCCGCAAAATACTTCATCCTATAAAAAAAGAGAGACAAGGGAATAGAGCAACAGGAAAAGGAAAAGAGGAGTTCTATCTATCAAGCTAACAGAATAGAAAATTTTTCATCATTTGTGGAAGAAAGACCAGAGGTAAAACGTCTAATATAGAAAATAGGAGGAAAAGATGAAAAAAATTATTGCCTTTATTCCTGTACTTCTTCTTGTTCTGCTGCCTACAGCAGTAAAGGCAGAAACAGCGGATGTGGGCGGCGACTGGGATATTACAGTAACCACAGAGAGAGGAGAGATGCCTTGGGAAGCTCATTTTGCCCAGGAGGGCGAGATCCTGACGGTGACCATGAAAGGCTCCCGGGGAAACGAAGTCACTGGAGAAGGAACAATCACAGAAAATTCCATCAAGTGGACCATCACCAGAAGCTCGCCAAGGGGAGAGATGACCGTCACCTGGAGCGGAGAGGTTAGCGGAGAGACCATGTCAGGAGAGGTTCAATTCGGTTCTTTTCGAACCGCCCAGTGGGAGGGAAAAAAGCGAAGCAGTTGAGATTTCTCTCTTAATAGAGTATCCTCCCAATACAGACATTTACTATAAAGAAATACGCGCAAATTCATTCTTGAAAGATTTTTCTCTTTTCTCCGTCTAAATATATGACGGAGGTTAACAAGAGTGGCTGTTTATGGAAGAGAAGGAACTGATCCGTCTCAGTCAGGAAGGAGATGAGGAAGCTTTTAGTCTTCTGGTCATTAAATATCAAAGAAAAGTCTTCTGTCTCGCATATGGTTTCACGCATAACAGGGAGACAGCCGATGATTTGGCTCAAGAGGCATTTATTAAAGCCTATTTCGGCCTCTCCAGATTTAAATTCAAATCGACATTCGGGACTTGGCTCTACAGAATAACAATTAACACCATCAAGGACCACTTAAGGAAAAAAGAAAGAATGAACAAAGTCTCAATCCAGGACATCCATGAGAGATTCTCCTTTCGCGAGGATGAGGAAAGAGAGAGAGAAACGAAAAAACGGCAAGAAGAAAGAAGAAGGATTGTCCACCAATTCATCCAGACTCTTCCTGAAAAATACCGGACCATCCTCACCTTGAGGGACATTCAGGACTTCTCTTACCAGGAGATATCTAAAATCCTTCGGATTTCTCCTGGGACCGTGGATTCACGGTTGCACAGAGCCAGAAAAATGCTTCGGGATAAATTGAAGCCTCTTTTGAGGAAAAAAGGAGGAGATGATGAGATGTAAAAAATTTGAAAAATTGATTCTCCACTCCTTTGACAATCGCCTCAATGAGAAGGAAAGAAAAGAGCTTGAAAGACACCTGGAAAGCTGCGCTCAATGTCGAGCAAAAAGAGAAGACTATGAAATAATTCTCGCTCTTTTAAAAGAAGAACCTGTCCAGCCAAAAGCCTATTTTTGGGAGCGTCTGTGGACGAAAATACGAGAACGGAAGAAGAGGCCTCTTTGGCTGTCGGTTAAAGAATGGAGTCTGCGGGCTGTTCCTCTCTCCCTGCTCATCGTGTTGCTCATCACACTTGTGGCCATCTTTTTCTCGCCTTCTCAAGATCAAGAATTGAGCCAGTCAGAAGTTCTCCTCCTACGCAACCTGAATCCCCTTCAGGAGACTCAATTGTTACTGGAGCAAAGATTGGAAAATCAAAACATGATGATCATCTTTTCCTCGACGGAAGAAAAGGACACTTTGAGGAGATAATAAACATGAAAAACCATTATAAATTCTGGATTATCCTTTCTTTTATTGTCGTCTTTATTGTCGGAGCTCTAGCCGGAGTGCTCATCGATAAACACCTCCTGCCAGCAAAAGGTAAACAACACAGAGACAGGCGACCTGTTCGCTTTCCCACACTGGAAATCATGGCTGAGGAATTGAAACTGACTTCAGAGCAGGAAGAAGCCATCAGAGGCGTCTTCCGCAACAACGAGGAAAGCCTGAAAAAATTCAACCGTCTGATTCACGAACGCATCTCAGCCATCCGATCTCAACTCAAGGAGGAAATAAAGAATATCTTGACCGAAGAGCAAAAAATAAAATTCGAAGAAATGATCAACAGATACATTAAACAGAGGGGAAAAGAGATGGATAAAAGAGAAACGCACGGAAGAGAAAGGGAGAAATAAGATGAAAAAGAGAATCGTCATCAGTGTTGTGACCTTTGTGGTCATTGCTGGGATTGTTCTCGTTTTTACTCTTTTTAGGCATAACGGGTCTCAATCCACAAAATTCAAAACAGAACCGGTTTCCAGGGGAGATATTGAAGCTGTGGTGGTCACCACTGGATCCCTGAATCCTGTGACCACCGTTGAGGTAGGAAGTCAAGTCTCAGGGAGAATCGCGAAGCTCTATGCAGACTTCAACTCCCGGGTCGAGAAAGGTCAACTGGTGGCAGAGCTCGACCAATCTCTTTATCTGACCCGAGTCCAACAGAACCAAGCCAACTACGAGAGTGCCAAGGCATCTCTTGAAAAAGCTAATGTCACTCTAGACAACATCAAGAAGAAATACGACCGCGCCATGGAGCTTTTCCAAAAAGAATTGATTTCTTATGAGGAAAAAGAATCCGCAGAAACAGAATATTACAACTCTGCAGCCGACCTCAAATCCGCTGAAGCCCGCCTGGAGCAGGCCGAGAGCCAACTGGAGTCAAGCAAAGTGGATCTGGCTTACACAGTTATCCACTCGCCCATCGACGGGATCGTCATCTCCCGCAACGTCAATGTCGGCCAGACAGTGGCAGCCAGCTTTCAGGCACCTGTCCTCTTCGAGATCGCTAACGATTTGAGCAAGATGCGGGTGGAATGCAGTGTGGATGAGGCCGACATAGGCAAAATCAAGGAAGAGCAGCAGGCTCGCTTCACAGTCGACGCCTTTCCTGATGAGAAATTCACCGGAACAGTCACTCAAGTCAGATACTCTCCTGAAATCATCCAGAACGTGGTCACCTACACCACCATAGTGGAAGTGGACAATCCTGAGATGAAACTAAGGCCAGGGATGACAGCTACTGTATCCATCATCATCGGGGAGGCAAAAAATGTGCTCAAAGTCCCCAATGCAGCCCTGCGATTCACCCCGACACTTTCCCCCGAAGAGATGAGAAAAATCATGGAAAATATGCGAGAGGAAATGATGGCCAGACGCCAAACTGCAACCCCTGATGCTGCCTCCAAGCAGAAAAGAGAGAGAGAAGGAGGGCAGAAACTGCCCCAAGGCCTCACCCAGGGTGTCCTTGGTTCTCAGTCGGAACGATTCAGCCAACTACCTAGAGTTTGGATAGAGGAGGAAGGAGGAAAACTCCGCCCCGTTTTTATCAAAACAGGAGTCACAGATAACAGCTACACTGAGGTTGCCCGGGGCAACCTAAAAGAGGGCCAGCTTGTCCTGACGGGGATATCTTCAGGCAGTAACAGCAATGCCGATTCCTCGCAAAGAAGAGGAATGATGTTTTTCAGACGTTAGCATCGCTGCTTCAATGGGAAATCCACCGAAGAGAAGAGAAAAATGGAAAACAACATAATCATCCAGCTTGAGAATATGACCAAAGTCTACAAAGTGGGAGAAACCCGGGTCCATGCCTTAAGAGGGATCACCTACAGCATCAAGGCCGGCGAGTTTTTGGCTGTGATGGGACCTTCAGGATCAGGGAAGTCAACCCTGATGAACATCATCGGTTGCTTAGATAAACCGACAGAAGGATTGTATTATCTGGAAAAAGAGGAAATCTCTACCTTCGACAAGAATAAATTAGCGCGAATTCGTAACGAAAAAATAGGGTTTGTCTTTCAGACTTTTAACCTGCTCTCCCGAACCACCGCCCTTGAAAACACCGAACTCCCGCTTCTTTATTCCAAGGTCCCCAGCAAAAAAGCGAAGGAGCTTGCCTTGCAAGCCCTCTCTGCAGTGGGCTTGAAAGGCAGGGAAAACCACCGCACAAACCAGCTTTCAGGCGGAGAACAACAGAGAGTGGCCATAGCCCGATCTTTGGTCAACAATCCCTCCCTCCTTCTAGCAGACGAACCCACAGGCAACTTGGACACCAAAACCGGAGAGGAAATCATGGATGTCTTCACAAGGCTCAACCAAGAGAAGAATATCACCGTCATTCTGGTCACCCATGATCCAGAAATCGCCCAGGTGGCTCACCACAGAATCTATCTCCGCGACGGACAGATCATCAGGGAAGAAAAGGAGTAGGCAATGAATATACTGAGAACGATTCGTGTCTCTTTAAGAGCTTTAACCCGGAATAAAATGCGCTCCTTTCTGACAGCCTTAGGGATCATCATCGGGGTGGGAGCCGTGATCGCCATGGTCAGTATCGGACAAGGAGCAAAGAGTGCGGTTGAGGAAAGATTCAACTCTATGGGGAGCAACCTCCTCTTTGTTCGCCCGGGAAGTCAATCTTTTCGCGGCGTTCAAAGCGGAGTAGGCAGCTATAACACTCTCAAAGAAAGCGATGCCAAAGCCATCCTTGAACAATGTAATGCAGTGCGATATGTCTCTCCCAATGTCTCCACAAGAGCCCAAACAGTTTACAGGAATAAGAACTGGAACACATCCATCCAGGGTGTGGGCGCCAAATTCCCTGAAATCAGAAACTGGAAGGTAGAGGAGGGCGTTTTTTTTGATGAGAACATGGCCAGAGTGGGCACTAAAGTTGCTGTCTTGGGCAGCGAGGTGAATGAGAATCTCTTCGAAGGAGAGGATCCTATCAGCCAGATTATCCGGATCGGAAAAATCCCTTTCCGGGTTATAGGCGTTCTGGAGAAAAAAGGAGAATCTGGCTTTTTCAACCGCGACGATATGATCGCCATTCCCTACATAACAGCCCAGAAAAGGTTCCTTGGCATTGACTATATCCAATCCATAGATGTCTCGGCCACATCCATGGCTTCAACCCTAGAGGCCAAGGAACAAATCGAGGACTTGCTCAGAGTCAGGCACCGAATTGCTCCTGGTGCAGAGGATGATTTTAATGTTAGGAATTGGTCCGAAATCGCCGAGAGTGCGGAAGAGAGCACCCGGATTCTCACCATCCTTCTGGGAGGCATTGCCTCTGTCTCTCTTCTTGTCGGCGGAATCGGGATTATGAACATCATGCTCGTCTCCGTCACCGAAAGAATCAGGGAAATCGGCATCCGGATGTCGGTTGGAGCGCGAGAAAAGGATATCCTCCTGCAGTTCCTGACAGAGGCGGTGGTGCTCAGTGTGCTGGGAGGAATTCTAGGAATCGTTGTGGGCGTGCTCACCTCAAGGTTGATCTCTCACTTTGCCGGCTGGCAAACACTTGTCTCATTAGGAGCAATCGCTCTCGCCTTTATCTTTTCCGGATCTGTAGGAATATTTTTCGGGTTTTATCCCGCTCGCAAGGCTTCGAAGCTCGATCCCATCGAAGCATTAAGATATGAATGATGAAAGCATGTGCTTTAAGGAGGATCCAAATGATTAAACGAGTTCTTGCCATTTTTGTCTTCATTGTTTTCTGTATCACAGCCAGTCTTCCTGGCCAGCAGGAAAAGACCCTCTCCCTTTCCCTTGAGGACTGCATCCTCAAAGCGATGGAAAACAATCTTGGCCTGGCTGTAAGTGTTCTCAGCCCTGAGCTTGCCGATATTTCAGTCTCTCTGGCTAATGAAAAATTCATGCCGAGCTTATCCATGAGCTACAATAAAAGAGACACCAATGAGGCTTCCTATTCATGGCTTGATGCCGAGGACCAAGTCTCCACAACCTACAACAGCTATTCCATGCAGCTTTCACAACTCATTCCAACAGGAGGCAGCTTCTCTGTCGCTCTTAATGGCTACAAAAATGATACAAACCGAAGTTTTCAGACCATTAATCCCCGCTATGGAAGCACTCTCACCTTTGATTTTACCCAACCATTGCTTAAAAACTTCGGCTTCAAGACAAGCCGCAGAGAAATCCTCATCGCTCAAAACAGGAGAGATATCTCTGAAAGCCAATTCAAGGGCACCCTCCTCAATACCATCTACAGCGTGGAGCAGGCTTACTGGAACCTGGTTTACAGCATCGAATTTCTCAAGGTGAAAAGACAGTCTCTTCAATTAGCCCAGGATCTGCTGGAAAAAAATAGAAAAGCTGTGGAAGTGGGCACTTTGGCTCCCATCGAAATCTTGAGTGCCAGAGAGCAGGTGGCCACAAGGGAGGCGGAAGTTCTCGAAACGGAAGCCCTGGTTGAGAGTAACGAAGACCAGCTTAAGACAATCATAAATTTAGCTGCCGAAGAAAATGAAGTCGAGTTAGTAAAGGTTATTCCCAAAGACAAGCCAGCATACCTAAAAAGGGAGATCACCCTGGACGAAGCTCTCCGGATCGCTATGGAAAAACGCCCTGACCTGGAGCAGACAAGGATCGAGCTGAAGAATAATGAGCTGGACATCAGCTATGCCAAAAACCAGCTTCTTCCTGACCTGAGATTTGAGGCTTCCTACTGGAGTCCGGGGGTTTCGGGCACCCAAATCGTCTATCCTCCAGGCATCCCTTTTGGTGATCCCATAGCCACCATTCCCGGAAAATCTTCTGCCGCTTTAAAGGATGCCTTCAACTTCAAATACAAGAATTGGACCGTGGGCTTCACTCTTTCCATCCCTCTCAACACTATTATCTCACGTGCAGCCTATGCGCAGGCCAGTGTGGGGAAGGAACAGACAACGCTCCAGCTAAAAAATCAAGAACAGCAGGCCTACCTGGAGATCAAAAACGCTCTGAGGGATTTAGAGACGAATTATAAACGCGTTCAGGCACGTAAAATCGCCAGGGAGCTGGCAGAAAAAAAACTGGAAGCAGAAGAAGAAAAGCTCAAAGTTGGACTCACCACCAACTATTTTGTCCTCCAATATCAGAGCGATCTGGCCAACGCCCTCGCTACAGAGCTGAAGGCCATCATAGACTACAATCTTTCCTTAGCTCTTTTGGACAGGGTCTTAGGGACCACACTGGAGAAGAAAAACATCTCCTATAAAACGCCCGATAAATAATCTTCCCATAAGATGGAGGTTTGAATATAAGATGGCAACAACTACCCTAACGAAGTCTCTGCCTTTTCCGCCCCTCTCAAGACAGACGGAGAGCTGGAAAATTCCCTTCGGAGAAAAGGGGCTGCTCTCGATTCGTTCACTTGAAATTTACAAAAAAAAATGTTAATATAAATGTCAAATATAAGCTCCGATAACTTCTTTCAACCTTGAACCTGGGAGAAAAACAACATGAACAGGAGACTCATAAGACCCAATTTTTCTGAGATCAAAGAAAAGATGAGCCGTGAATCGCAAAAGAAGAAATCCCATCCTCCTTTTGAAACATTCGCAGAGAATTACTACTATCTCAAACAGATGAACAAAAAAACTCCAATGGCCGTGGTTTTCGCAGACGGAGAGACCATCGAGGGATATATTGAATGGTATGACAAGAACTGCATCAAACTCAACAGAGATGACGCTCCAAACCTTTTGATCTACAAGAACAACATAAAATATCTCTATAAACTCAACGAAAAAAAGGCCTCTAAAGAAGCCCAGTCTTTAAGCAAGAAGAATAAAAAATGACCCTTCCCAAGATTGGGATTACTCTTGGGGATCCCGGGGGAATCGGACCTGAAATTATCCTCAAAGCTTTCGCCCGCCTCCATTCTCTACCCAAAGCTCATTACATCATCTTTGGCTCCTCTCTGGTATTGGATAAAGAGAAACAAGATTTAGGATTGAATCTCAACATTCCTCCTTTTAAAAGACAGTCCTCTTCGTCCCTCTCTCCACTCTCCCTCTGGGAAGTCTCAACTCCTCTATTAAAGGAGGTAAAAAAAGGCGCTTCCTTCAAAGCAAACGGTAAAGCCTCGTTTCTCTTCTTCGAAGAAGCTGTCAAAGCAGCTACTGAAGGAACAATACAAGCCTTGGTCACTGCCCCGGTATCAAAGAAATCCTGGAATATGGCTGGCATCCGTCTATCTGGACACACAGATTTTTTGAGCCGCGAATATCCTCAGGCTATCATGACCTTCTGGTCGGATAGATTAAAAGTGGCCCTTTTCTCCCATCATCTGCCCCTGAGAGAATCCTTAAAGAGAATCAAAAAAAAACATCTCTTGGAGTTCTTCCTCCATCTCAATCAAAATTTGAAGGACATACAATCTAAAACATTTAATTTTTTGGTCGCTGGACTGAATCCTCACGCTGGAGAAGATGGACTATTGGGAGGCGAAGAGAAGGATGAGATTATACCCGCTATCCGTAAGGCACAACAACAAGGAGTGAATATCAGCGGTCCGTTCCCTCCTGACATCGTTTTCCGAAAGGCACTAAACTGCCCGGATAAAATAGTCGTCGCTCTCTACCATGACCAGGGCCTCATTCCCTTCAAATTAGCAGCCTTCGATGATGGCGTGAACCTGACATTGGGCCTGCCTTTTATCCGCACCTCTCCTGACCATGGCACGGCTTTTGATATCGCGGGAAAGGGGAAAGCTAATCCCCAGAGTATGATCAAATCTATCGAGCTAGCTTGCCTCTTATCTCCACTTTTTTAGTTCAGCTCTCATCTCCCTTTCGCGATCCCTCTCTCTTATCGCTTCTCTTTTCTGGTAAGTCTTCTTCCCTTTAGCCAGAGCAATCTCCACTTTGATCTTTCCCTTATCGTTGATAAGTATCTTTGTCGGTATCAGAGTAAAGCCTTTCTCCTTTACCTTGCCTGTGAGCCGCTTAATTTCTTGACGATGAAGCAGAAGCTTTCGCTCTCTGAGCGGTTCATGATTGAATCGGTTGGAAGCCTCGTAAGGACTTATGTGGCAATTGAGAAGAAAAACTTCTCCGTCCTTGATCTCCGCATAACTCTCCTTAAGACTCACTCCTCCTTCCCTAATCGATTTGACTTCACTCCCCATCAAGGATATTCCTGCCTCTAGATTCTCCAATATTTGGTAATCAAAGAAGGCTTTTCTATTTTTGGCTATGACTCTCATCTAAGTTCTCTTCATTAAGCTCTGTCCTGAGCAGACTGATATGCTGCTTGCTCGTCTTCTCTACAGTCAGCTTATGATCTCCACAGATTAAAGACATGCCTTTGTGGGGAATTTTACCGTCCTCATTGAGAAAATAGCCAGCTAAAATAGTGTACCCTGACTTCTCTGGCAAATCAAGCGCAAGCCTCCCGTACCATTCTTAGATGGAGATTCTGTCTTTGACAATACATGAGTTCTCTCAGCACATTCATGAACAAAAAAGAGGCCTTAACAAGCCTTGCTGTGTTAAGTTATTCATTTTAAATAAAATATGCAACCGCTCATTGGCATGTATGGAACCTTCCACCTTATCCATCCTCCCATTGTAAACAGGTAGTCAGAAGAAGTCAGCAGAAAGCACAATATCCAATATTCCCTGCAAGGATGCACTTCTCTCAAGCGACTTAACCCAAAGACAAGTAATCATGGTCCGAAATAATTCATTTTCTGAGCAAAAAGAGCCCTTTGATACCTGTGACCCACAAAACTTTTGCTTCCTTTTTGGCAAGAAAGTGGGTATGTCCCAAATACTTTTTTTTGGAGGGAAAAAGATCAGTCAGAAAAAAAGGAATAAGGGTGGGAAGGAGCAGAATTCTTTAGGATCAGGAATCTAATCTGGACTGAATATCTTTAAAGCAGAGATACAGGTTTTGCAGGACTTTTCTTTCGATTTCCAAAGTAGGGAGAGAGGAGACCTCTGATATCTCAGAGACAATAAGATTCCTGGATTTCTCCATCATCTTTTTCTCTCGGAAAGATAGCGGCTTGACCAGGTTGAGATAATAGAGACTCTTAAGGACAAGGGCCATATCAAGGATGGAACCTGATCTCATGAGGTTAAGGTGCTCTTTGTATCTGCCCTTCCAGTTCATGGTTACATCGACATGACCGTTTCTCATGAATTCAAAAATCTCTTCAACATCATCTACTGCGATTGGTTTCCGGATACCGATTTCTTTGGCGTTGGAAGAGGGGATTAAAACCAATGTATTGTTGTTAAGGATTCTCACATGGTAAATTCTGAAATCTTCCCCGAAATAGCTCTGTTCTTTGATATCCTCGATTATGCCAAGGCCCTGATTGGGATAAAAGATTTTATCTCCAGTCTTGAACAGATCCATTGACAGTAATTATATTCAATTATTGCTCAAGAGTCAAATGTTATCCCAGAATGTGTGTGTTCAAGCTTGACAGATATTGTCAGGTTTATTAACATATTCTCTCTTAACAAAAAATTTACAAAGAGATAATGAAAAGAACATACCAACCCAACAACCGAAGAAGGAAAAAGACCCACGGTTTTCGCGTCCGGATGAAAACTAAGGGTGGGCAGCGTGTCATCAAGCAGCGCAGACAAAAAGGCAGGAAAAAACTCTCTCCTTAATGGCTGAAACCTTTACTCCTCAAGAGAGGATAAGAAAGAAAAAAGATTTTTTATTACTCTATAAAAAAGGCAGGCGCTACCGAGGAAAATATTTCAACCTCATTTACTTTTCCAATAATCTTAGCTTCTCTCGGATGGCGACTGTAGTCAGCCGAAAAGTTGGAAACTCTGTCAAAAGGAACAAAATCAAACGCCAGATGAGAGAGTTGTTCCGAAGGAACAAGGAATTGATTAAAAACCCTGTGGACATGGTTATCATCCCCAAAAAGGATATCCTGGAGCTGCCCAAGGCTTCGCTTCAGGAAGAATACCTCTCTGCTCTAGAGACTATCAATCAAAAACATCAATCTCCATGAAACATTTAACATTGATCCTGATAAGATTCTATCAAAGGGCCATCTCGCCCTTTATCGGGCATCACTGCCGCTTCTATCCTTCCTGCTCAAGTTATGCCTATGATGCGATCGAAAAATTCGGTTTTTTCAAAGGGATATTCCTCAGCACAAAAAGACTTCTCAAATGTCATCCTCTTCATCCTGGCGGGATTGACCCCATTCCATAAGAATAGTTCAGATGGAAAAAAGATTATTATTGGCGATCGTCCTCTCGTTCTTGGTTCTTGTTCTCTATCAGATTCTTTTCGTCAAGAAGCCGCCCCCACCAGATCAAGCTGCCCAAAGCATACAGCAAGCTGAAAAGAAGCCTTCTCTAGAAATCATACCCAAAACACCCTCTCCTCCCTTACCTACCTCAAAGGCCGAAGAACCTCCTGAGGAAAAGCCCTCCTCGCCTATCTCAGAGGAAAAGGAAGAGAGTATTATCGTCGACACCTCCCTCTTTCAAGCCATATGGAGCAACAGGGGAGGTGTGCTCAAAAGCTGGAAGCTCAAAAAATATAAAGATGAGAACATGGAAAATCTAGAACTTGTCTCTTCCCGCTCCCAAGATATCAACATCTATCCCTTCTTTCTTCTCACGGATGATCCTTCCTTCGATGACTCGATCAATCGTGCCCTCTACAGTTTTTCAGAAACTAAATTAGAACTCGACCAAGGTAAAAAGGGAGAACTCCGTTTTCAGTATGCCGATGCTAAGGGAAATCGAGTCGAAAAAGTCTTCCTCTTTCAGGATGGAAAATACACCTTTGATGTCACCGTCAACGTCTGGAAAAACGGGCAGAAAATCGAACCCGCCCTTCTCTGGGGGCCAAGCCTGGGAAACCCTGCTCCTGAGCTTGAAAAAAAGCGATTCGGAGGAGGAAGGGGAGCTGCTGTTTACGTTGCCAAAAAGGTCCATCGCGTGGATGAGAAAAGATATAAGCCAGAGACAAGCTCCTTCAACTTCGCAACTTGGGCAGCATATGAAGACAACTATTTTACAGCTCTTTTTCTAACATCTCCCCAGAAATCCCGTACAGCCTTCTTGAAAATAGGCAGTGAAGAGACGCCTAGTTTTTCCCTTTCCATCGATTTTGCTCAAAAAGCATATCTAGGGCCAAAGGATTTTGAGGCCTTGAGCGAGTTTGGCCATGGAGCAACGAATATGATCCGATTCGGTTTTTTCGGATTGATCGCCCAAATTCTGCTCAGGGCCATCAAATTCATCCACAGCTCCATCCCCAACTGGGGTTTTTGCATCATCGTGCTCACTATCATCATCAAGATTATCTTCTTCCCCCTGACATACAGCAGCACCCGCTCCATGGCCAGAATGCAGGAACTGCAGCCCAAAATCAAGGCTTTGAGAGCCAAATACAAGAAAGCCAAAAAAGATATTGCTCAGCGGCGTAAGATGAATGAAGAGATGATGAAACTCTACAAGGAGCACGGGATCAATCCCGCAGGAGGGTGCCTTCCCATGCTTGTTCAAATCCCCATTTTCTGGGGATTCTTCCGACTTCTCGTGGTCTCCATCGAGTTTCGCCAGAGCCCCTTCATATTCTGGATAAAGGATCTCTCTTTGAAAGATCCTTTCTATGTGACTCCTATCCTTATGGGCGTCACCCAATTCATCAGCCAAAAAATGACACCCACCTCAGCTGACCCCACCCAGCAAAAAATGATGCTCATCATGCCTGTCATCATGACCATCTTCTTTATGAACTTTCAAAGCGGCCTCGTTCTCTATTGGCTGACCAATAACATCCTCCAGATCGGTCAACAGTACATCATGAATCGTCTGATGAAAAAGAAAAAGAAGGAATCCCATGGAAGAAAAAGAAGAAAAAAATAGCGAGAAGCAAGAATTTAAGGGAAGAAACCTCAAAGAGGTTCTGGATCACGCCGAACATGCTCTTAAACTTCCCCGCTCAAGGTTTAATTATGAGATCGTTACCGAAAAAACCAAGCTCTTTGGAATGAGAGCCAAAGAAATCGTCATCCGCGCCTGGCCGAAAGAGGAACAGGAAGAAAACGTGATCTCCGAATTCCTGGACAAGCTTCTCCCTCTTATCCCTCTTGATGTTAATTATCAAATCAGAAGAAGAAACGATATGATCTATCTCATCTTTGAGGGAAATGACAAATATCTTCTGCTACGAAAAGACGGCTCCTTGCTCTTAGCCCTTCAGCACATACTCAACAAAATCTCCCCTCAAAAAGTCCAGACGGATTGTGACTTCTACAGGAAGAGAAAAGAGAGAGACATCAGGCACTATGCCCAACAGATGGCTCGTCAAGTACATGAAACAGGGAAAAATGAAATCCTGGACTGGATGAATCCCTATGAAAGACGGATCGTCCATATTGCAGTGAATCAGATTTCTGGACTCACCACAGAAAGCATCGGTGAAGGATTCATGAAAAAAGTGAAAATCTATCCCCTAAAAAACCAAAAAAGATGAGTTTCTTTCTCAAACCAAAAAACTGTAGTGCAAACGGGATATCAAGTCTCTATCCTGTGCGTGTTCTCTCCTTGATCCTCTAACCGTTTATCCTTGGCTGAGTGAATCCCACCCTCACCCCTGCCACGGAGAAAGAGATGCTTCCAGAGGCATCTCCCATTCCGTGATGATTTTGGGAACAGTCAGGTAAGCTGATTCGTCAGCCCACGAATTTTCCCCAGCGAGGATTGGGAGGAACCATGCCCGCTCGCCTCCGGATGACTTCCTCATCAGCTTACCTGACTGTTGAGAATTTGAAAATGCTGACTTTTAAATTTCCATTTCCGTCATCGGTTCCCCTCCATCAGAAGCCAGTACACTTTACGTTTTTCGCAGGAAATTTTATTATATAAAGTCATGTTGGATGATACCATCATTGCCATTTCCACTCCTCTCGGTTATGGAGGACTAGGTGTCGTTCGACTCAGCGGTAAAAAAGCTGTCTCTATCGCCAAGAAGGTCTTCAAGCCAAAAAAAAGAGAGGCAAAGATCAAGTCCCACCGGGCCATCCTGGGGAACGTATATGATTATGAAAAAAAAGAATGTTTTGAGGAGGCCTATCTGATTTACTTCCCCCAGCCGCACACTTACACAAGAGAAGATGTTGTGGAGATAAGTTCACATGGAAGCCCCTTAATCCTGGAGGAAATTGTTCGCTTGGGCATTAAGGCAGGAGCCAGGCATGCCAATCCCGGAGAATTCACGCTGCGGGCTTATCTCAGAGGAAGAATCGACATTATCCAGGCAGAAGCGATCAACGATATCATCCAGGCTGCTTCTCTCAAACAGGCCAAAATATCCTTCAAACAGCTCGGGGGAAGCCTCTCCCAGAGAATCGCCTTTTTCAGAGACAGCATCATCCGCTTGCTCTCACAGGTTGAAGCCAGCATTGAGTTTCCTGATGAGGAGTTGCCGGTCACTTCAAAACACATCTCAAAAACCCTGGAAACCACTATCCAGAGCATAAAAAAACTCATCCAAAGCTACAGCCTGGGAAAAACACTGAGCGAAGGCCTGACTTTGGCTATAGCGGGAAGAACCAATGTAGGAAAATCAACTCTCTTCAATGCTCTCCTGGAAAAAGAAAGGGCCATCGTCACTCCTTATCCGGGAACGACCAGGGACTATCTCCAGGAAAGCATTAAAATCAAAGACTCCATCTTCACGCTGATCGATACAGCTGGAATGGCTGTCACATCTCATCCTGTAGAAAAGGAGGGAATGAGACGGGGGAAAAAAATGATCTCTCAGGCTGATGGAGTCCTCCTTCTTTTCGATTCTTCCAGGAAGGAGACCAGAGAAGACCTTAAACTCCTCAATAATTACAGGGACAAGAATCTGCTTCTTCTCTTTAACAAGATGGATCTTCCTCTGCGGATGGACAAGGAGAAAATAAAAAAACAGGAAAAAGAATTTCCATCCTTGGATATTTCAGCCTTAAAAGGGACCAACCTGGAAAAATTAAAGGCTATGATTTGCAAAGCCTTTATACCAGACCAAGATCAGGGAGAAGAAATCCTCCTCCACCTTCGTCAGAAGCTCTTGCTTGAAGAAATCCTTGACTGTCTGAATAAAGGACTTCATCTCCTTCATCAAGGTTATCCTGAAGATTTCTACGTTGAAGAGATCCGCCGTAGCCTCCCTCTTATCGGCCAGCTTACAGGAGAAATCCAGGTCGACGAAATCATCGAGGATATATTCAACCGATTCTGTATCGGTAAATAAGGTCAATCATGTGTGCTTCGGACAAGTATGATGTGGTTGTTGTGGGAGCAGGCCATGCCGGTTGCGAGGCTGCCCATGCAGCAAGTGCCATGGGTCTCGAGACCTGCCTGGTGACCATCCATCTGGAAACAATCGCCCAGATGTCCTGCAATCCTGCCATCGGAGGCCTGGCCAAAGGGCATCTGGTCCGGGAAATCGATGCCCTAGGAGGATTGATGGGCCTCTTGGCCGATGAGACAGGCATCCAATTCCGGCTGTTGAATCGAAGCCGAGGAGGAGCCGTCCAAGCCCCCCGTGCCCAGTCCGATAAGGCTCTCTACAGATTGACCATGAAAAACTGGCTTGAAAAGCTGCCCCGCTTAACGCTCTTTCAGGGAATTATCACGGATATTTTGACCAAAGACCATAAAGCCATCGGCGTTCGAACTCTGGATGGGTATCAAATCCTGAGTGAGGCTGTCATTCTGACTCCTGGAACTTTTCTCAACGGGCTGATTCACATCGGGCTTCAAAGCTATCCGGCGGGAAGGGCTAACGAGCCTTCTTCCATAGAGTTAAGCGACAATATAAAGAAATTGGGCTTGAAGACATTCCGTCTCAAGACAGGAACTCCCATGAGACTTCATCGCCAGACCATAGACTGGAAGCATTTCACTCCCCAACCCGGAGACAAAGAGCCCATTCCTTTCTCCTACCGGACCGAGAAGAAACTGGAAAACAAAATCGTCTGCCACATAGGGTACACCAATCCCAAGACCCATCAGGTTATCAGAAGAAATCTGGACAAATCCCCCCTCTACAGCGGCAAGATCACTGGGATTGGAATCCGGTATTGTCCATCTATCGAGGACAAAGTGGTCAAATTTCCCCATCACAAAAGGCACCAATTCTTCCTTGAACCCGAAGGACTGGAAACAGAGGAAATCTATGTCAACGGTATCTCTTCTAGCCTTCCTTTTCAGGTCCAAAAAGACATCCTCAAAAGCATTCCTGGGCTGGATCATGCAAAAGTCCTCAGGCCCGCCTACGGAATCGAGTACGATGCCGTGCTTCCCACTCAGCTCTTTCCTACCCTGGAGACAAGAGAAATGGAGAGCCTTTACCTTGCCGGCCAGATCAACGGAACCTCAGGCTATGAAGAGGCAGCCGCCCAAGGCCTGATGGCAGGAATCAACGCCGCCTTGAAAATAAAGGGGCAAAAACCTTTTATCTTGGGAAGGGACGAGGCTTACATCGCTGTGCTCGTCGATGACCTCGTCTCCAAGGGGGTGGAAGAACCTTACCGCCTCTTCACCTCCCGAGCCGAACACAGAATTCACCTCCGAATCGACAATGCAGATAAGAGATTAACCAAATATGGATATAAATTCAGACTCATCGCAGAGAAAGACTACGAAGCGTTCCTCAAAAAACAAGAAAGAATCAACAAAATCATGATGTTCCTGGAAAGAGAAACCATCAAGATCGAGGGAAAGGAGACGCTCTCTTTGAAGAATTTCCTAAAAAAACCTGAAGTCAAGTTAAAAAATGTGTTAGAATATACAAAATTTCAAGAGAACCTAACTGAGGAGGATATCCGTCACATCGAGTCAGAGGTCAAATACGAGGGGTACTTAAAAAGACAAGAAAAAGAGATTGCTCGCTTCAAAAAGATGGATAAAGAAAAAATACCGCCCAGCCTGGAGTTCCAGAATGTTCCAGGCTTGACTCGAGAAGTGAGAGAAAAACTGGATAAATTCCGTCCCAAGACCATTGGAGAAGCCAAGAAAATACCCGGCATCACCCCTGCGGCTGTGGTCAATCTTCATATCTACTTGAATATCCAGAAGAAACATGTTCCACGTGAAACATTAAAAAAACAATGAGCAGAACCATCGCTGTCGCCAACCAGAAAGGAGGCGTGGGCAAGACCACCACAGCAGTGAACCTCTCCGCTTCCCTGGCCCTCAACAGTAGAAGGGTCTTGGTTTTGGATTTCGACCCCCAAGGAATGGCCAGCGCAGGCCTGGGAAGACCGAAGCTAGAGAGCCAAGGCATCTATCCCGCATTGATGAATGGCCGTTATATGATGGATTACATCCGTCCCACAGATCTGGATAACCTCTATATCTGCCCTTCCTCCCCCGAACTTTCAGGCGTAGAGGCCGAACTTTTCTCCCAGGAGAATCGGGAGAAAAGACTCAGAGAGGCCTTGGAAAGAATCAGAAAATTCTTTCATTTTATTCTTATCGATTGTCCTCCTTCCTTGGGCTTCTTGACCATCAATGCCTTAACCGCTGCCGATTCAGTTCTGATTCCCATACAGTGTGAATTCTATTCCATGGAAGGCATTCCCGATCTCCTCCGTACCTTCGATGAAGTGCGCACATATTTCAATCCAAATCTCACTCTTGAGGGAATCCTCCTCACCATGTATGATGAGAGGACAAACCTTTCTAAACAGGTGGTCGAAGAGGTTCGGCAGTCGCTCAAAAGCATCACCTATGAAGTGGTTATCCCCCGTAACGTAAGATTGGCTGAAGCTCCAAGCTTCGGAAAGCCTGTTATCCTCTATGACATCAAGTCAAAGGGGGCTCAGGCCTATCTCATGCTCGCTCAGGAGATATTGAAGAAATGAAAAAGAAAGCATTGGGAAAGGGATTAAAAGCATTCATTCCCGAGGAATATGGGATTCTGAAAGAGGAAAAATATGCTGAGCTGGACATCGATCAGCTCAAGCCCAACCCACTCCAGCCCCGGCTTAAGTTCAGCCAAAATTCAATTGAGGAGCTTTCCCTCTCCATCAAGGAATCCGGAGTTCTGCAGCCGATTATCGTTTCTCCTGAAGGAGACGGCTACCGCATTATCGTCGGTGAACGCAGATGGCGGGCTGCTCAGAGAATTGGTCTCAAGAAAATTCCCGTCCTGATCCGGACCATGTCCAACGAGAAACAGCTCGAGGCTTCCCTCATCGAAAACCTCCATCGGGAAGACCTCAATCCCTTGGAAATCGCTCTGGCCTACCAGAAATTGATCCAAGAACTGGGCCTTACTCAGGAGGAAATCGCTCAAAAAGTGGGCAAGGACCGGAGTTCTGTAACCAACTACCTTCGTCTTCTCCGACTTCCCCAAGAGATTCAAGATTGTTTAGGAGAAGGGAAAATCTCCATGGGTCATGCCCGTGCTCTGCTTTCGCTGGAAGATCCCCAAACCCAAGTTTCCCTGTGCCAACAACTTATTGAGGAAAACCTTTCGGTCCGGGATGTGGAGAAGATGATTCAGAGACTTAAGAGAAAACCTTCAGCCAAGAAAAGCCGCGAAGCCGATCCTGATTTGCTGGCTCTTCAAGAAGAACTGCTGAAGGTCCTGGGGACAAAGGTCTCCATCCGTGGAACTCAGGATAAAGGTGTGATAAAAGTATATTACTTCTCTATGGAGGATTTAGACAGAATCTATGAAAAAATAAAAGGAGTCAACAGATGAAAGAAAAGAAAAAGGAAATCGACGAAAACAAAATCACTGGTTTCTGCGATAAAGAGACTGATTTTAAAGGAGACCTGCACTTCAAGGGCTCTTTCCGCATCGACGGTCGATTTAAGGGAAAAATCGATTCCGATTCCATCCTCATCATCGGAGATAACGGAAAAGTGGAAGCCGATGTCAAAGTTGGACATCTCATCATCTCTGGAGAGATAAAAGGCAACATCCAAGCCTCTCAGAAGGTCGAGATTCACTCCAACGGACGGGTCATGGGAACCATTGTCTCTCCCAAACTGATAGTGGAAGAAGGAGCCTATCTTGAGGCCAACTGTCAAACAACCGATAAAGCTCCTCCCCTAATGCCCGAAAAAAAGGCAGAGACAGGAATACAACCTTGAAACAGGCTTTAGGTGTTATCCCTGCTCGCTACCATTCTCGCCGTTTCCCTGGAAAGCCGCTGGCTTCGATCCATGGAAAACCGATGGTCCAGAGAGTCTTTGAAGGAGCACGCAGGGCAAAGCACCTCTCGCGCCTCGTCATCGCTACCGATGACGAAAGAATTCGAAAAGCCTGCCTAGCTTTCGGAGCCGAGGTATGGATGACATCTCCTGACCACAACACAGGTACAGAGAGAGTGGCGGAGGTGGCTGAAAAGATAAAGACACCGATTGTTATTAACATTCAAGGGGATGTACCACTCATCAGGGAAGAAGTTATCGACGAGCTGATCTGTGCCCTTCAGAATGAATCCATCCCCATGGCTACAGTGGCGGCTAAAGTCAATGACCTGGGCAACTTAAAAGAAGAGGATACGGTTAAAGTAGTGGTTGATAAAAAAGGCTTTGCCCTCTATTTTTCTCGATCCCCGCTCCCTTGCTGGGCCAATGACTACTTTCTTAAGCATATAGGAGTCTATGGCTATCAGAGAGATTTCCTGCTTCGATTTCGGGACATGCCGCCTTCCAGGCTGGAGAAAGCGGAAAAACTCGAGCAACTCAGAGCCCTGGAGAACGGCTTCCGGATAAAAGTCATAGAATCCCCATATTCTGCCTTGAGTGTGGACTCTCCTCAGGATATAATCAGGGTGGAAGAGATCCTGACAAGAAGAGAAAATGAGTAAATTCATATTTATCACCGGAGGAGTACTTTCTGCCTTGGGGAAGGGAATCGCTGCCGCTTCCATCGGCATGCTCCTGGAAAGCCATGGATATAGGATCACCCTCCAAAAATTCGATCCTTACTTGAACGTCGACCCAGGAACAATGAACCCTTTTCAACACGGAGAGGTCTATGTCACAGATGACGGGGCAGAAACAGACCTCGATTTGGGCCATTATGAACGGTTCACTTCAACCAGAACTTCCCAAGCCAACAACTGGACGGCCGGCAAAATATATGAGAACATCCTCAAGAAGGAACGGATGGGAGAATACCTGGGAAAGACTGTTCAGGTCATTCCCCATGTAACAGATGAGATAAAGCAGGCCTTTTACTCTGTTGCTGACGAGAATGATATCATAATCGTGGAGATCGGCGGTACGGTGGGAGATATCGAAAGTCTTCCTTTCCTGGAGGCAACAAGACAGATGAGGCTTGCTTTGGGAAAGGATAATTCACTTTTCATCCATCTGACATTGGTCCCTTATATGAAGACATCAGGAGAGCTCAAGACAAAACCCACCCAACACAGCGTGCGTGAATTGCTCTCCATAGGAATTCAGCCCGATATCATACTCTGCCGGACTGACCGGTTTCTACCCGAAGAAATAAAGGCCAAAATTTCCCTCTTCACCAATGTTCCCTTTAATGCGGTCATCACAGCCAAGGACGTGGAGAACATTTACGAGATCCCTCTTATCTTTGCCCAGGAAAAGCTGGACACCATCATCCTTCAACGGTTCACCCTCCCCCCCAAAAAACGCCGTCTAAGCCGTTGGAAAGAGATGGTGGAGAGGATGCAAAATCCCCGGGATGAAGTGACCATCGCCCTGGTGGGAAAGTATGCAGGCCTTCATGATTCCTATATTAGCCTCACCCAGGCTCTCGGCCATGCCGCTACAGCTCATGAACTCAAGCTCAACATTTCCTGGATCGAAGCCGAAGATCTGGAGAAGGAAAAACCAGAAGAGATTCTGGCGGGGACTGATGGGATACTTGTCCCTGGCGGGTTTGGCGTCAGGGGAATAGAAGGAAAGATCAAAGCCGTAACCTTTGCGCGCAAACGCAAAATTCCCTATTTCGGTATTTGTCTCGGGATGCAGTGTGCCACCATCGAATTCGCCCGAAATATGGCCGAGCTTAACGGAGCTAACAGCACAGAGTTTGACTCGAAGACCCCTCACAAAATCTTTTTTAAATGGCGGGAGCTTAAAGGTGTGCAGGCACTGGGCGGCACCATGAGGCTGGGACAATTCCTGTGTCGCCTGAAAAAAGGATCTATTGCCGAAAGAGCCTACGAGAAAACAAACGTCTATGAACGCCACCGGCATCGCTATGAATTCAATCCAGAATTCGAGGATGTCCTCTCCAGAGCCGGGCTGGTTATTTCAGGAAAAAACCCTAAACACGACTTGGTCGAAATCATCGAGGTCCGAAACCACCCCTGGTTTCTGGGATGCCAGTTCCATCCCGAATTCAAATCCAAACCTCTAAAGCCTCACCCTCTGTTCAAAGCTTTTATCGGAGCAAGTTATGCCTATCGCCGCAAAAGAAATAAGTATCGACCAAAAAATTAAGATCGGAGCGGGAAACTCTCTCTTCCTGATCGCTGGCCCCTGTGTCATAGAAAGCCAGGATCATGCACTTTTTATGGCAAAGGAGATAAAAAAAATATGTGAAGATCTCCGTATCCCTTTTATTTTCAAGGCTTCCTATGATAAAGCCAACCGCTCCTCGATACAATCCTACCGCGGCCCAGGACTGGAGAAAGGATTGGAAATCCTGAAGCGTATCAAAAAGGAACTCTCCGTTCCCGTCCTCTCCGATGTCCACCAGATCTCCGATATTGAGAAAGCCGCCCAAGTTCTGGATGTGATCCAAATCCCGGCTTTCCTCAGCCGACAGACGGACCTCATCGTTGAGGCTGCCAAAACGAAAAAAACGGTTAACATCAAGAAAGGACAATTCCTCTCTCCCCATGATATGAAAAATGCGCTGGACAAGGCTCTCAGTCAAGGCAATGAAAAAATCATCCTCACCGAAAGAGGAACTTCTTTTGGATACAATAACCTTGTCTTTGATGTCCGTTCCATTCCTATCATGAAAGCTTGGGGATATCCGGTGGTCATCGATGCGTCCCACAGTGTGCAAAGACCGGGGGGAGAGGTCACTTCTTCAGGAGGAGAGGCGAAATTCATTCCTTTTATCGCCAGTGCCGGGATCAGCGTAGGCGCGGACGGACTTTTTCTGGAAGTTCATGACAACCCTGCACAGGCCCTTTCAGATAAACATAATTCATTGATAATAAATAGGTTAAATCCTCTTCTGGCCTCTCTACTCGAACTCAAAAAATGGAGAGTTAAACACAAATCTCTCCTCTAATAAAGAGAAAAAAATGAAAAAAGAGGACATCATCCAAATCGGAAAGGACGTGTTGAATATCGAGGCAAATGCGGTCAAAACTCTGGCTTCCAGTCTGGATGAAAAATTCTTCAAAGCGGTGCAGCTGATCTTCAGTAAAAATTCCCGGGTAATTGTCACCGGCATGGGCAAATCGGGCCTTATCGGCCGTAAGGTTGCCGCCACCCTGGCCAGCTGTGGAACCCCGGCTATCTTCATCCATCCGGCTGAAGCCGGCCACGGAGACCTGGGAATGATCCGCAAAGAAGACATATTGCTGGCTATCTCTTACAGCGGAGAGACTCGAGAAATCTGTTATCTTCTGGATTTTGTCAAAAGAATCGGGGTGAAACTCATCAGTATCACCGGCGACAAAAACTCCAAGTTGGCCCAATACAGCGATATTGTCCTTGAATCCAAAGTGGAAAAAGAGGCCGAACCCATCGACCTGATACCCACAGCCAGCTCAACCGCCGCTTTAGCTCTGGGAGATGCCCTAGCCGTTGCCTTGATGAAAAAGCGAGGATTCAGCGAGAAGGATTTCGCCTTTTTCCACCCTAAAGGCCAGGCTGGAAGGAAACTCCTTAAGGTGAGCCATTTGATGCACAGAGGCGGCCAGATTCCCCACGTGCATAAAAGCGCTCCCATGAGGGAAGTTTTGGAAGAAATGAGCAGCAAGAAATTGGGCATGAGCTGTGTTATCGATGATGAGGAGAAGCTTGTAGGAATCATCACTGACGGCGATTTAAGGCGTAAAATCCAGAGCTACAAGAAAAATTTTCTGTATAAAACTGCCGAAGACTGTATGACTCCTGATCCTATAACCATCGCCAAGGACGAGCTGGCTACCAAGGCTTTAAATCTCATGGAAGAGAACAAGGTCACTTCCCTCGTCGTCAAGAATAAGAGCGGAAAAATCGAAGGGATCATCCACCTTCATGATCTGTGGCGTACAGAGATGTTTTGATGGACAAAAAAGAGCGCGCACAAAAGATAAGAATGATCCTCATGGATGTGGACGGGACCCTTACTGACGGAACTCTCCTTATCCTCCCTGATGGGGAAGAACTCAAATCCTATAATGTCAAGGATGGCACAGGCATCCTGCTGGCTTATCTGGCCGGCCTGAAAACCGGAATCATCACCGGAAAAACCTCCAAGTCCCTGAAGATAAGGGCGGAAAAGCTGAAGATCATCGAAATCTATCAGGGAATCCTTGATAAGAAAAAGGCCCTGGATGCGATCCTGGAAAAACACAGGCTCACTCTTGACCAGATCGCCTATATCGGGGATGACGTGGGTGACCTTGAAGTAATCAAATGCGTGGGATTGGCCGGGGCGGTATCCGACGCTCACCCTGAAATAAAAAAACACAGTCATTTTATCTGCTCGAACGCAGGAGGCAAGGGGGCTGTAAGGGAATTCATCGACTTTATCCTCGAAGTCCAGGATAAATGGGAGATTATCCAGTCCAATATCAAGAACATAACCCATCTAATGGATGGAGAAGAGGAAAAGTAGAATCCGTAACCTGGAAATATGATCCCTGGAAATTCAATATATGTTTCCCTTAAAACGGCAGTTAAAAAGAAATTGGGAGGCCCCGCTTGCCGATGAGGCCTGACCTGGAGGGTAAAGTGAACATCAATCCCGATATTTTCAGACAATATGATATCAGAGGAATCGTAGATAAAGATCTCACCCCGGAAACCGTCGAACTCCTTGGAAAAGGAATCGGCACCTGTTTCCGCCAGAATAACAGAAAAGAAGTGGCTCTGGGACGGGACTGCCGCCTTTCATCTCCTCGGTTTTTTGAAATCCTTACCAAAGGCCTTCACTCCACAGGCTGCGAGGTTGTCGATCTGGGTATTATCCCTACCCCTCTCCTCTATTTCACCATGTATTTCAAGAAAAAAGAAGCAGGAATCATCATCACTGGCTCGCACAATCCCCCTGAATACAACGGGTTTAAGATCATGATAGGGGAAGAGACACTCTACGGAGATGCCATCCAGGATATCTATACCATCATCAAAAATGAAGATTTTATTGAAGACCAGACCGACATCAAAAAGACTTACAACATCATGCCTGAGTACCAGGACTATATCCTCAAGGACATCAAGCTGGAAAAGAAAATAAAAGTAGTGGTGGATGCAGGAAACGGAACAGCTGGAGTGGTCGCCTCTCCTCTGTTTAAAAAACTGGGGTGTGATGTGACAGAGCTTTACTGTGAGATGGACGGCACTTTTCCCAACCATCATCCTGACCCCACTCTTCCTGCTGCACTCAAAGAGCTGATCGAGAAAGTTGCTGAAATTAAAGCAGATGTTGGTATTGCCTTTGATGGAGATGGCGACAGGTTAGGGGTCATCGACGACAAAGGGACGATTTTGTGGGGAGACCAGCTGCTGATTGTCTTTTCGCGAGATGTTCTCCCTTCCCACCCAGGAGCAGCCGTTATATCCGAGGTGAAAGCATCCAAACTCCTCTATGAAGAAATCGATAGATTGGGTGGCCGGCCCATCATGTGGAAAACAGGCCACTCTCTAATCAAGAAAAAAATCAAGGAAGAAAAGGCCCTTCTGGCCGGAGAAATGAGCGGCCACATCTTCTTTGCAGACCGGTATTTTGGTTTCGATGATGCCATCTATTCTTCGGCGAGACTGCTCGAGATTCTTTCTCGCTCCGATAAAAAGCTCTCTGAGATGCTCTCCGACCTTCCCCGAACATACACCACACCTGAAATCAGAATCTATGCTTCCGACGAGGTCAAGTTCAAGATCGTCGAAGAGGTCAAGAAGGAGCTTGCCCAGAAGTATCCCATCATCGATATCGACGGCGTCCGGGCCAAATACCCTACTGGATGGGCTCTGGTTCGTCCCTCCAACACCCAGGAAGTCCTGGTTCTGCGTTTCGAGGCCGAAACCCAAGAGGATCTGGTTTCCATAAAAAAAGAAGTCGAGAAGACATTGGAGAGAGCCATCAAGGGGTTGGCAGCGCTTTGAAACGTGTCCCTTGATTTCCCTAATAATGCAGGTTCGCCTGGATTTTTTATGAATAATCCGGGTTAAATAAATCATTAAAGTGAGGAAAGAATGGATTTTCGGGCCGTAATCATGGCTGGAGGATCAGGGACCCGATTCTGGCCTTTAAGCCGGGAGAAAAAACCAAAGCAGTTTCTCCCCATTGTCAGCGAAAAATCCATGATCCAGGAAACAGTGGAACGTCTATTGCCCCTTGTGTCCTTCTCCCATATCTACACCATAGCCAACCGCGAGCATACCCAGACCATCCAAAACCTTCTTCCCGAAATCCCGGAAACAAACCTTCTTATCGAACCCCAGGGAAAAAACACAGCCCCATCCTTAATTCTGGCCACAGCGTGGATCTACCTTCAAAATCCCGAGGCGGTTGTGGCAGCCCTCCCTGCCGATCACTTGATAAAGGATTCCCCTCTTTTTCTCAATAAACTCGAGGCCGCAGCTCATGCAGCATCAACTAAAAAGATGCTCATCACTTTCGGTATCCCTCCTTCTTATCCGGCAACAGGATACGGTTATATCCAGTTTCAAAAAGACAGTCTCCACAAAATCAAAGGAGAAGATTTTTACCACGTCCGGGAGTTCAAAGAAAAGCCTGACCTGGAGACGGCCAAGGCTTTCTTAGCCCAGGGTAACTATTTCTGGAATTCGGGAATGTTCATCTGGCAGGCCTCGGTCTTTGAAGAAAAGCTTAAAAGCCATGCTCCTGAAATGTTCTTCTATTGGGAAAAAATACTCGCTGCGCTCAAAAAAGATGATGAACCTCAAATCCATGCCATTTTTGATGAAATCCCTTCAATATCCATAGACTATGCCCTGATGGAGAAAGCTAAAGGCGTTTTGATGGGTGAAGGGAATTTTGGCTGGTCAGATGTAGGGGCTTGGTCATCGCTTGTCGATATCTGGCTCCAGGACGAGAAGGGAAATACTCTAAAAGGTGAGAACATTGCTTTAGACTCAGAGCGCTGCCTTCTTCACAGTCCCAATAAGCTCACCGCCCTCATCGGAATCAATGACCTGATTGTGGTGGACACCGAAGATGTCCTCCTTATCTGTCATAAGGACCAGGATCAGAAAGTGAAGGAAATAGTCGAACATCTTCAGAAAAAAGACAAAAAAGAATATTTTTAACCACGCTGTTAAAATGACCTTTTATGTCGATTTCAATGCAATTATTCTTGAGAAGAGCAACCATTGATATAAAGCCATGAAAGCATTGAAATTATGAATAACAGGTGGAAACATGAGAATTAAAGAGAAAAAGGAACTGGAAGTCACTGTCGACAAACGTCATGTTGTCTCTATAGGAGAACGCCTGTACACAGAAAGCGTGGAACTCTTAAGGGAACTGGTTAATAACGGTTATGACGCAGACGCCACAGAAGTTCATGTGGAAATCACTCCAGAAAGAATCACGGTCAGAGATAATGGAACAGGAATGGATATGGAAGGGCTGAAGCAGTATTTCATTATCGGCTCTGAGGAAAAAGTCATCCATTCTCGATCTCCAAAATTCGGGAGGGTGAGAATCGGCCAGTTTGGTATCGGGAAATTTGCCTCGTTGGCTGCCGCCTCCCGCTTTGAGGTTATAACACAGCATAAGGGCTTTGCTGCCAGGGTCATCTTTGATAAAAAAGAATGGGAAGAGGCGAAGGATAAATGGCATCTTCCCTGTGAAATTTTTGCCCCTGATCCTGAAAGAGGTGATGGAACTACTGTCACCCTCTCTGAACTGTCTAAATCGTTCGAGATCGAAGATGTCGAAAGAAAATTAACAGAGGGAGTACCTCTTAGGTCTCCTGATTTTTCCGTTTATTTGAATAAACGCAGGCTTTATCCGAGAAGCCTCATCGGACGGAGAATTCCCATCTTAGAAGGCAGCAAGTACGGCCCGATTACAGGAGAAATCGTCATCACTCCTGAATCCAAGGCTTCCTTAAAGGACCTGGGCATCGACATTAAAGTCAAGGGAGTAACTGTAAAAAAAGACCTTTTTGGCATGGAGACTTGGGGCAAAGTCGTGGCCAGAATAAAAGGAGAAATTAACGCCGACTTTCTTCCCATCACTTCTGATCGCACAAACTTTGTCGTTGATTCAGGCGAATACCAGGAATTCCTCAAGGTGATGGGAAAAATTGTGGGGATTATCAAGAAAACCCTGGGGAAAGAAGCTGACAGAAGAGAGGAAAGAAAGGCCGGCCGCGCTGTCAAAGAGGCTCTCCAGAGAATCCACAAAGCCCTGGCGAAGAATCCTGATCTTTCTCCCTTTGGCCCTATTCCTTATGGGGAAGAAACAGAGGCTGGGGGAGGAGCTGTGGCTGGAAAAGGAAAGGAAAAAGAGAAGAAAGAGGTTGAATTCAAGGCCAAAAGCGAAGGAGAAAAAAAACAAATCGCGTCACGAAGAAAAAAGAGGCGCCATCCTCTTGTAAAAAGGATAACTCCCAATGCGATCGTCCGAAGGATGAGGATGGGAACAGAAAGTGTCTCTGTCTGTCTGGATTTTTTCGGGGAATTGGGGCCCGAGTGCTTTTCAGAAGGAAATGTAGTCTATATCAACCGCGACCATCCTCTCTACACAAGAGAATCCCGTAAAGCGACTGCCTATACCATGTACATTGCTCGACTTATAGCCCAGGAGATCTCCATGATGAAAGAAACAAGAAGTCCGCGAGTGGCCTTCAACCGCCAGAGCCAGCTCCTCAAAGACGCCTTCGCTGAAGAATAAAACTCCTTTTCTGGTTTTAGCACTATATATGCTTTCTTATATGTAAAATTATAATAAATGATTTTGCGCATTTCTTAAAAGCTGAGTCATAGTCTGTTAATATAGTCTCAGCGCTAACGACTATAGAAAAAAGTGAAGAAGGCAGCAATAGCATCGAAAAAATTCCTGTCTATGGCATCTACCCCAGGAATCAGGAGATGTTTTATATAGAAAGAGAGTAGATATGGAGTAAAAAAGATTGCCTAAACAGCGGTAAAAGTCGTCAAAAGCCTTTATTATAAATAAAGATTGCCTAAGATCTTGGCTGTTGTTTTCAATGAGGGAGAATGGATATAATTAAGTCTCCCTCATATTCTGGTAAATATCGTTGAAAAAATCTGCTCTATGGGAAATTTTCTATCTGATCGAACATTTTCATTGAATTATGAAAAGAGAGCGCGATGAAAGTTAGCTATCGAGTCAAACGCAATCTTAATAGCCTGCTCCACTTCTTCTTCTGTCACCCTTACATCTCTGCCTTCAAGTTCTCCAGAGCGCACTTTTTCTAGATATTTCCTATCTACGATACCTAGATTATGCGTAATCGGATGTCGTTTCAAAAAAATTTCATTCAATAATTCAACATCTTTTTCATCAGTCTCCTCAAAAACACTCTTACCTACGATCTTTTCAGTGATCTTTGGAGCAAGTGTAATGTTCTGAAAAAAGTTCTTTATTTTGTTCTTAAAGATATTTTCGATTTCCTCTTTCGGAGTTCCTTTTTCAGCCAAGCTTCTTCTCACTTGATTACGAAGCGCCGCTTCAAAAACAGAAACTGTATCTTCAAGGGCATTCTCAATATCCTTTTGAGCTACTCTGGCACCAAGTTCCTCTTTTCTTCGTTTCGTATCTTTGAGCATCGCTCTGATTACATTAAACTCAGCCTCAACATGAGTGATGAATATATCTCTTCCACAATCAGAGCACCAAGTTGCCAGGCCATACACAGAATGATCAAGACCACAATAATGACAGACAACATCCCTCTTTAAAACCTCCTCTAACGGAGGACTTACATAAGGCAATCTTCCAGGCTTAAGTGATATTTCAATCGAAAAAAATTTATCTCCGTATTTCCTTTTTCCTGAAGGCCCTAAACCAAGGCCGTTTTCAAGCGCTTTGCTTACACCTTCTAAAGCCTCTCTCTTTACTATATCTGTGGCATATCTGATTTGTTCTTTCGATATAAAGCTACTAGGTTCATCTGAATATCTACAATAGGGACAAAAAACCTCAGTTTGATTCTCGGTAATCCCCGTCCCAGGCTTCACCTTAAAATAGCCTGGTGAACAGAAATCATTTGGGCATCTTCTTGCTACTCTTCCTTCTTTGTCTGGCGGCATAGAAATACTCATCTTATACTGATCTGGTCCGATTTTCTTGATATTATGAGGACCGCCTTCTTTAAAAATCTTGTTTGACATTTATGCTCCTAAGGAACAATTTTTGGATGTTTTCCAGGATCATATAATTCATATTGTCCATCACCACAGAGAAACAAAAAGGGCTTTATGTTCTGCCAGCGGTATCTTGCAGGAACCAGATTCACTACAACAGACATTAGATGCTGATATATTGTTTCATCTTCCCAGTCGCCTTTTTCTTTTATTTGGCTGTATAGTTTAGAAAATGGATATATTTCTCCAGGCTTCACTATTTCTCTTATGGCTTTAAAACACGTCTCGCCTTTATGGCCTTTAGGTTTTGGCATTTTAGTCTCCTATTTTCCCATCATTATTTCATGGATCTTCAAATATATATTACCAGTCTGGGATGCATATCGCCTCTTCCTCAACAACAATTGAATCAAATCTATACGACCTTCTAGTACGGCCATCAAATCGCTCCCATCTACCAATATCATCAATCTTCGGCCTGTAGAATGGGCTTTCACGCTATCCTCAGAGAATCCATTTATTGATAAAAACAACCCTAATGTATTTTCAAGCTTCCTTCCTAATTTCCCACTAAAAGCATCCAACTCTTTGGTTGATACAGGTTCCTGTTGCCATCTTGCCTCTAATAGATAATCCGTATTTTCAAAAGTAAATGCTCCATCAATCTGTTCGCCTGTAACCTTAAATGATGCTTTTGGATCCAAATCAAACAGGCTAAATAACTCTTTTAAAATTTTTTCTAATTGATAGCCTCGTTTTTGATGTTCAGTACTGCTTATTAACGAAAAATATTCCTTTTGCAATTCCTCAAGCCTCTCCTTAACGCCTTTAGTTCTTAAAATTTTCTCATGTATGTCTTTTCTACGCTCTTCGTATTTCTTTTGCTCCTCAACCAAATCTGAGTGGCCTTTCATTAAGGCTTCAAGGGCCTTAACAGATTCCTTAGCCTTATGAGCTTTCTTCTTACCATCTTCTAGTCTTTCAAGATGGGAGAAATCGTTTATTTTAATTACCTCCGTCATTAACCGCAGAAGATCATTCTGATAGGTGTCTTGGTGTCTGGAGAGAAAATCAATTAGAACCGTAACAATATTCCTCTTATATTCATTCCAATTCAGACGAGATAAAATGGCAGGCTCACTAATTGTATTCATAATAAAACTACGTAAATCAGACTTGTACCAATAAATGTTCGTTAGCGCTTCCTTCAAAGCATTGATGGCAGCTGGTGCTATTACTTTCTTCCCCATTCTTTCGCTTATTTTAGCTTATCAATACGCACTGAATTAGTCAATCTCTGACAGTTCCAACATAATCAAAATCAAACAGATACGGAATGTTTAAAGGCATCGGAATCTTTAAATTATATATTCTTTAAATCCTTTAAATTCTTAAAGAATTTCTGAACTTAATTTCCTTTCTCTACTGTCGGACTCTCCTCCTATCGCCCCAATTAATTCAATTACACTCTTAGACTTCCTCGATTTCCTACATTACCTATTATCTTGCTTTTAAGTCTTTCTTGGCTATTTCGATTAAGTCATCAAGGCATTCTTTGGTTGTTTTTTGCTCTCCCTCAAGGTACTCAAAAAAGTCCTGAGTCTTCTTGACCTCTCTGATTTCTCTCTGATATTCTCTCAATCTACTGAGGGCTCTTTCAGACAGACTGAAAGCACCAACATCTATAGCTTTAATTATTTCATCAAGCCCTTTCCTAGCCTGGATAAAAAGCTCCTCTTTTCTACTCTCTGGTAGCTCTCTACCCTCTATTGTCGCATCCATAAACTGATCAATATAGGTCTTTGAGTGGTGGAGTGCCTCTATCACTTTTTTGTAGGATTCAACCTTTAGCTCCCACCATCTTTCGGTACGAAATTTTCTCAACGACAATTGCACAGTTATCCAGGCGCTTACAGATGCAATTATTATTCCAACTAATAGCTGCCAAACACTTTCTGGCATAGTTTACCCTCCCATTCAGCCTTCGTAGTATCATATCAACTCTTATCTCCTCGAGCAACAGCTATCTTGAGTCAGATAAGGAATATGCTCAACAAAAGACTCTCTTTCAGACAAAGAAGCAAACTTTAGTTCGCTCTGAAAGAGTCGGGAGGCCTCGGTTCAGCTTCGCTTTGCCCCTCGGCCTCGCCAATCCTTTCTCCGCCGCCGCCAATCCGACAGACGAGGATTCTTCCTTCTCTGCCGTAAGGGAAAAGATTTTCTTAAAGCAGAAGGCCTCGTTCGCAGTAAGGGAAAGTGGTGACACCTAACTCCTCGGAGTCTGGTGTCTGTGCCTAAAAAACTCCACAAAAACCTCTTGAATGGACGATTTTGCACCGATAAGGCGTGGTTTTAGCTTGTTAAATCTCAAGGGTAGTGTTAAATTACAGGGTAAGAAATTAGAATGAATAATTCAGGATAGATAATTTCATCCAGGAGGATTTTGATGAACAGTCATCGTAAAACGTACTTGCTGGGCATTTTAACTTCCCTTTGCCTCCTTGCTCTGCCTCTTGGCTCGCAAGTGGAAAAAGACATTGACCCCAATCTCTGGCAGAAGGCGCTCAAGATTCACGAGAGCGCCATCGTCATCGACACCCACTGCGATACGCCGATGCTTATGCTGGACAGAGGGATTGACATCGGAGTGAAGTCCCAGAAAAATGATGTCGACCTTATCCGGATGAAGGAGGGAGGGCTCGATGCCATCTTTTTTGCGGTATTTATATCCAACGACCTGGACGAAAAGCATCCGGCTACAAGAGCCCTGCAGGTCATCGATGAAATCTACCGCCAGGTCGAACGCTACCCGGACCTGGCAGGAATGGCCTACTCGCCGCAGGATATCCGCAAGCTCCATCAAGAAGGGAAAAGAGCCATCCTGATCGGCATGGAAAACGGGAGCCCTGTAGAGGGAAGCCTGAGGCTCCTCAGAGATTATTATCGTTTGGGCGTTCGGTACATAACGCTGACACACGGCAGCAACAATCCGATCTGCGACTCATCGACGGCCAGGGAGCCGCGATGGAATGGACTGAGCGATTTCGGCAGGGAAGTTGTCAAAGAAATGAACAGGCTGGGCATGATCGTCGATGTCTCCCATATCTCAGATAAGGCCTTCTGGGACGTGTTGGAAGTATCGAGCGCTCCTGTCATGGCTTCTCACTCCTGCGCCCGCGCTCTGTGCCAGAATCCGCGGAATATGTCCGATGAGATGATCAAGGCTCTGGCCCAAAATGGCGGAGTTATCCAGATCAATTTCTACGGCGGTTTTCTGGATGAGTCGATAAGCCGGAAATCCGAGGAGGTCCGGAAAAAACTCCGGCCCGAATTTGAAAAGCTGAGGGAAAAGTATAAAGGCGACGAAGATGCCTACTGGAAAGCTGTGGAAGAACTCTGGAGAGAGCATACTCCGCCTTCACCCGAGATTGATATCCTCATCGATCACATCGATCATGTTGTGAAACTGGTCGGGGCAGACCATGTCGGACTCGGCTCGGATTATGACGGCGCCAGCAGTTATCCCATCGGGCTGGAGGATGTCTCCGGCTATCCTCTAATCACCTACGATCTCCTCAAACGGGGCTACCAAGAAAAGGACATCGTTAAAATCCTGGGAGGCAATTTCCTCCGTGTCTTCGATGAAGTCATCCAGAGGGCGGCGGATCTCATCTCTCAAAATTCACTCAATCCGAAGCAACAGCAGTTCCTTTTCTTACAGGCCTGGTCTCAGCTATAAAGACTCCGATAACGGCCACCATAGCAAACAGAAAACCTCTCCATAACGCTGCAAGAGCAATGCTGCCCATAAGCTGTGCGGCTCCGATCATCTCGCTTCCCTTGTGCACCAAAACCACGGCTTCTAATGTGCTCAGGGCGGCATAAAAAAGGCCGATTAAGGCACCGCAGCCTACTCCTGCAATCAGTCGTCTGAAGAGAAGAGCGCCGCCTGCCCAGTAAGACACGGCTGCAGCCATGAGACCAGGAATCCAGATGGCCAGCCACCAGATGTCACCAAAGCGGGGGATGTAGCCTCTTAGTTGGAAGAAGACGATATCTATGAGAGCAAGAATGGCCGTTCCTGCAAGAGCACATAGAGGCAGATGCCAGTATCTCGGCATCAAACCAGAGCGGAGTTGGCGACGAAGCTTGATGCGTCTCCTTAAACTCAAGGGATAGTTGTAGAAGGAGTCAAAGAGCACATGCTCCAGCAAGGCCCCCCTCTCCCCAAAAACGGGCACGATATGGGCCATCCCTATAGCCCAGCGTCCGGCCATGAAACGGGCAAGATCGGGGTAGCGGTAAGCCATCTGTAAAGGGAAGGCCAGATAGCCGATATACTTGAAGAAGCTTAGATAAAAAGCGATAGTATAATCTTTAAAGTTGCGCTCTTTTAATACCAGAAAAGTGACATACAGTCCCCGCGCGATCGACCCCGGGGAGATGGGTATCACCTGAAAAAACCCGAGGATTAAGCCAGCATGGAGTGAGGCTTGCTGCCAGGAAAGTTCAGGATGCAGCCGGATATAGATAAAAGCCACCAGCACAGAGACAATCTGCGTCACCGGCAGCGTACACACATGAACAGCAAGGCTCTTGAGGTACTTCTGGATGAAGGGCTCCTTTATCTGGGAATTGATGCGCTCAGCCTCTTCACCGCTTAGCATACCTTCCTTTTGCCCCAAAGAAATCAATTCACGCAGCCACTTTTCCCGGACCTCAGCCTTAAAATACAAACGGAACGGCCTGAGAAAAATGTAGTCCAGCTTCTCCAGGAAAAAGCGCCGGTCTGAAAAAAACCGATGCATCCCGGCGGGTAAGATGGAAAGTGGAAGATGAGCAAAATAACGCCAGGGATGCGCTGCCAGTTTGCCGGCCCTCTTTTCATCGACACGGCCTGCCCTGTGCCATCGGATCAAGGCCTCAGCAATGCGGGCTCTCCCTGCACGCAGAAAATAGCTAAGGCTGGTAAACATACGCTTGTAGTGATGCCTATAAACATCTTGACCCCAAAGACCGCGCGAAAAATTTCCTAAAAAGGGGATTAACCCTAAGAACCAAAACACAAAAATCAGAAATCGGCTGCATTTCAACTTCTCGGACATCTCTTCATCGATCATGTTACGAATCTTCCAGCTTTCCACAAAGCCCATCAGGATGGATGTCCGCAGTTTCCGGGCGGTAATCAACTTGAGATGATGGTGGGCAAAATCAGGCAAAGAGTTACGGTAAGATTTTTCCGCTTCCTTAAGCTCCTCAACAGCCTCTTCCATGCCAGCAAAAGACTGGGGATGTTTGCCGACAAAGCGCTCAAGTTTGTCGATGTTTCCCCGGTCGAACTGCACCAGACTTCCTCGCGTTATTCCCTTAAGTATCAGCTTGAAGTCGGCAGGACACATGGGTAAAAAGGGAAGAAGGGCCAGTCCCGCCCTGAAATCGACAGCCACCATCCCTCCACTCGGTTGAAGGTCGCTATCAATCCGCTTGAGAGCATTAGGCTGGCTCTTGAACGTCCACCACTCGTACTGTCTGGCAAGCTCAAAGGCTCCCATTTCATGCGTAAGCTCTACCAGACGGTACATGAAGGCTTTCTTTGCCCTATACTCAGCAGAACCCAAGCCCTCAGCGCTTTTTCCGATCTCCCATCTCAACCTGGCCTCCAGATTGTCATCCACCTCGAACCGCCAGACCCGCCCTTCAATCCACTCGCTTATTTCTCCAAAGCTTCCCAGGGTGGTATCGAGAAATGTGGCATGTATATCCACCACTGCTCTTTCTGACCCGAGTCGCAATTGTGCTCCGCATCGGATAAGCTTCTGCCACAAGGCTCCTGCCCGGGCTGCGGCGGGATTCGACTGGGGCGAAAAAGGCCCTTGAAAGGCCAGGACATAGATCAAATTACGGTACCAGATGGCAAATCTTCTGGGAGGAATGAGAATTTTTAAAGCATACAAACGACCGGATTCCAAGCCGGTTATCGGCTCCTTATCCGGCTCAACATCCAAGAGTCTCACCCGGTAAACCTGGCCTGCATAACCGCCGCCGACAAACTGCTCCACCTCTAGCCTGATCCTCGCCTCTCTTGCCGGGACTAGGCCTTTAGCCTGGTAGGTGAGCTTTGTGCCGGGATCGTAGCGTTGGATACGAAGGGGGCGGAGGATGTGCTGGCGAAGGAAGACTTCCTTTAGATGACGGATGGTTTCAAGGGAATATTCAACTCCCATTCACTCTTTCCTTCTGATTCTATGGAGCATTTGCTTTACCCATCTCGATTATCCCTAATTTATCTAATGAAAAGCTTATAACAGAGCAAAATTCTGATGTCAAATTGAAAGCCCAATGATGCCCAATAAATATCTTGCATTTTTGCGGCAAACCATAATTTTTATATTCTCTTGGAATAAAATCAGGACTTGTGTTGTCTAACTATAAAAAAACCAATGCGAGGTCGCAGATGATAAAAATGAAGAAGCGAGGAATGAGTCTAATTTTTAGTATCGGAATCCTAGTTGTGATGGGGATTCTGGTATTCTCTCTAATCAACTGTGAAAGCATATTTGGCCCCAGTTCAGAAGAAACTACTGAAGAAGATGAAGAGGGAGAAGCTAGAATCATCGTCTACAATAATTATGGTGAGGCTTTAAATATTTATATGGATGGAGAATTTCAGTTTTTGTTGGGACATAAAGGTAATGAAAAAATCCGCAATGTTTCTCTGAATGAACATACATTGGAAGCTAAAAAGCCAAATGCAAATACAACCATAGATTCAGAGACAATTGATGTTACGAGTTATACAGATTATACCTGGACAATTGATGACGCCCCCGATATTAATGTGTCCAACCAATATGGAAAAACATTAAAAATATACATGGATGATACTTATCAATTTGATCTCGTGGACGAGGAAGACAGATGGATTATAGACGTCGCTTTTGGAGAACACTTTTTAAAGGCAGTAAAAGCTGCCGACGGCAAAGAAGTTGCCTCGACCACTATTGATGTCGAGGAGAACAAAGATTATTCATGGGTAATCGAATGACATAATTTATAAACCTATCGAACACCTTTCAACTTCGCAAGATCGATGAAGAGAAGACTTGCCTGTAACGAATAAAGCTTATTTCAAATGAGGATGTGATTCATAGTTTTACAGCAAGATAAATGCGATGAAATCACGCATAAGTTACGCGAAATCGATGATACGAAGAGGAGGAAAGAGATGGTCAAGCGTACAATCAATCTATTGATTATTTTTACCTTGCTTGCCAAGTCGTTGAGTTCAGCTAATTTCAGTATCAGTCTCAATCCTGGAGGAATATGGGCTCTGAATGGTTACTATGATGAAACTGAAAAACTAAAAGACAGAGTGATTCCTGGAGCTGGCTTGGGTTTGGGTCTCAGATATAAAATCACTGAAAATTTCACTATAGAGGCTTGTTACAGTTATAACTGGATGTTTATCAAAAAAGAAAAGAGGCCCGATGCCTATAAGAATGATAAACCTGTTTTTCTCATTCCCATGTATACGCTCAATGGAACAGTTTTTTTATCGACAGGCAAGACATTAGAACCCTTCCTCACTGCAGGAGCAGGCATATTCCCCTGGAGGTTTAGTTCTCAAGTAACGGGAGGAGAATTATGGACAGCACCTGAAAATCCGGATGAAGATTTCTCAAAAACCAGCCTTGGTTTAAACATAGGAATGGGAATAGATGTGTACATCAGCTCGAAGATTTCACTTACAGCAGAGTCAAAATATTATTATATTTTTACAAAAGATGAAGAGAAGTTCGGAACAGACAGTTTTACGAATCAAGGTTTTCTTGGAATCCGATTAGGCCTTACTTACCATTTTGGCAAAAAACAATCACTGGAAAATGAAGGGCCGTAAATGATGAGAAGCAAACAAGAATTGAAAAAGGCATGCTCATCCATCGGAATTTTTATTTTAACAGGAATTCTGGTAATGACATTGATCAGGTGTAAAAGCCCTACCAGCCCCAATGGCCAAGGAGAGGCTGATATCATTGTCTACAGTAAATATGAGGAAACCCTGGATATTTATATGGATGGGAATTTTCTGTTTTCGATTGGATATAAAAGCTCTATTGAGATCGACAATGTCTCGCTTGAGGAGCACGAATTAGAAGCTAAAAAGACAAATACAGACATAGTCATTGATAAAGAGACGATAACAGTCGAAGAGAAGGCAGACTACTCATGGACGATTGATGATCCTCCTGATATAAATGTGACCAATAATTTCGGAAAAACACTAAAAATTTACATGGACAGCGAGTATCAATTCGATTTAGTGGATGAAGAGAATAGATGGATTATAGACGTTCCTTATGGGGAGCGATTCTTAAAAGCAACAAGAGCAAGCGATGGAAAGGAAGTCGCTTCAACCACTATTCATGTTGATGAAAACAAAGATTATTATTGGACCATTGAATGATCTAAAGATATTTGGTTTTGAATTCGAGCCATGTCAATCTTTCGGAGCGAGGATGGTTTGATTAGACAAGAATGAGGGACAGAATGTTTAAAAAAGTTATCTGTTTGCTTTTAGCTTTGCCGATTTTAATTTCAGGAGTAAGGGCCTCTGATTTTCTGGATAAATTTAGTATCAAACTAACGCCTGCCGCTATATTTGCTGTAGATGGCAACTATAGTGACACGGATAAGCTAAGGGAGGTCATAAACATCGGCTTTGGCCTTGGCGGAACTCTAAGATATGAGATAAACGATAATATATATATAGATGCCGGCTACATCTTTAATTGGATGTCTGTCAAGGGAGATAAGAAGCCTTTTGCTTATAAAGAGAAGAGTCCTGCCTTTAATTTACAGATGTTTACTCTTAACACAACGTTTTTTCTTATGTCTGGTTACATGATTGAACCCTACCTTACTTTAGGATTCGGGATTTGCCCATGGAGGTTTAGCGAGGATCCCATATGGGGTGAAGCATGGCCAGCACCCGGAAATCCGGATAAGAGCTTTTCCAATACAAGTTTTGGTTTGAATATAGGGTTGGGCCTTGAATCTTACTTCTTTTCGCTGTTTTCACTCTTTGCAGAGATTAAATATTATTATGTTTTCTCAAGGGATGTAAAAAAGTTTGGAACGGACGATTTTACCCAACAGGATTTTTTGGGACTAAGCGTTGGTCTCATTTATAACTTCAAGAAGAAATGATTGAAGTATCCAGTAAAGGCAATGATCTTCCATGAATTTTTCTTAAACTGCTTTTTGTATATCAGTAATTTATAACAATCAGCGGCATTCGTCTTATAATCTTTCCTGAATTCCAGAGATTTTTAAACCTTGAGGAATAAATCAAGGGATTGAGTTGTCTAATCTATACGAAAGCAAAAATGCCAAGAAATCAGCTAAAAGCACCAAAGGAGGGAATAATAATGATGACAGCTAAAACACACAAAAGAATTTACTCCTTCCGATTACCCATTTGGTCGTCCATTTTAATCATGCTGGTCTTTTTACTGGTGGGATGCACTACGCTTAAGCTTGGCAGCCATTGGAAAGACCGTGAAATATCGATCGATGGTGAGAATAAAGACTGGCTGGGAGCTATGTATTATTTTGAAGATGACAATATCTCTGCTGGTGTCCTCAATGATGAGAGTTTTCTTTATATCTGCATGATCGCTGAAGAGCCTCGCCTGACAGCTCAGATAATGGGTCAGGGATTAACATTCTGGTTTGACCCGGATGGCGGCAAGGAGAAAGCGTTCGGAGTTAGGTTTCCTTTGGGTATGCAAGACAGGGCAGGTGAAGATATTCCGATGGGACCGAGAGAAGAAGAGCCAGATCAAGAAAAAATCAGAGAATTATTTGAGAATTCTCTGACTGAATTAGAGATTCTGGGGCCCAGGAAGGATGAAAAAAAGAGACTCCAGGTTAAAGATTTGAAAGGGATCGAGGTTGCTATCGATCCCTCAGGAGGGTTGCTGGTCTATGAACTTAAAGTCCCGCTCCTGCACAGCAAAGATCATCCTTATGCCATCGGAGCAAAACCAGGAGACGTGGTTGGCATAGGGATAGAGGTAGCCAAGATGGACCTGAGTGCAATAAGAAAAAAAATGGGAGGGAGAGGGCCAGGAGGCATGGGCATGCCCGGAGGCAGAGGAGGAGGAATGGGCGGAGGACCGGGAGGTAGGGGTATGCCTGGCGGTAGAATGCCTCAACTTCCAAAAGAGCTCAAAATCTGGGTTGCTGTCCAGCTTGCTTCGGAAAGCGGCTCTGTATCTGAGTCCCTGTTATAAGAAATGAGAAAACTCATTACTACCATCCTTTTTGTCTGTCTGCCACTCATTCTCTTCAGCGCTGAAGTCTTGGAGAAAATTGAGATTGTGGGCAATGAAAAAATAACGCGAGAGACAATCCTTTACTATCTTTCTTCCAGAGAGGGTGGCGATTATGACGAAGAATTGTTGAGGCGGGATTTTCGAGTTTTGTGGTCGACTGGTTTTTTTTCAAACATCAAGATAGATTCAGAGGAGGGGAAGGAAGGTAAGATTGTGAGGATTGTTGTGGAGGAGAATCCGGTTGTCAAGGAAATTGTCTACAAAACAGGAAAGAAGCTGAAAGAGGATGATATCGTCAATAAATTAAAAGAAAAGGAAGAATACATCCTTCCCTATTCTTATTACAGCCCATATAAAATTCATAGAATCAAACAGACGATAAAGGAGTTATTGTTAGAGAAAGGCCTTACAGATGGGAATATTGATGTTAATTTAGACAAGAAAGGAAAGAATGAGTTAGAAGTCGTTTTCCATATCAAAGAAGGGGCTAGAATCAAAGTGGGCGAGATCGTCTTTGAAGGAACCCCCAGGCTACGCGAGAGCGTGCTCAACGGGGCGATGAAAGAGAATAAGGAGCATGGCCTTATCTCGGCCATAGCCGGAAAAGACACCTTCAATCAGAATAAACTAGACGAGGATTTGTCCAGCTTAAAGAACAAGCTTCAGGAGAAGGGATACATGGAAGCCACTGTTGGTGAGCCAAGGATAGAAGAAATAACAAAAAGATCTATATTTCTGAAGAAAAAGAAGATGAAAAAGATCGTTATTCCTGTTCAAGCAGGTGAGCGATACTCTGTCGGAGAGGTCAAAATTGAAGGCAATAAGCTCATTTCTTCCAAGTATCTGCACTCTCTTCTCAAACTCAAGGAAGGTGATATTTACAGCACAAAAGCGAGAGAAAAAGCAGTAGAGAAGATTGGTGAGACCTACCAAAATATCGGGCACCTCTATGCACAAGTGATGCCGGTGGAACTCCTTGATCCCAAAAGAAAACGGGTCAATGTGACCTTCAACATCTATGAAGGAGAAGGGGCTTATCTCCACAGGCTCGAATTCAAAGGCAATACCTACACCAAAGACAAGGTCATAAGGCGCGAAATTCTTCTCAGAGAAGGAGATCGGTTTAGCTTGGCATTGTTCAAAAACAGCATTTTGCGGCTCAGACAATTGGGGCTTGTAGAGTTGGAGAAAGAACCTGAGATAATGCCTAATCCTGAGAATCCTTCTCAGATTGATGTTGCCGTAAACGTCAAAGAGCTTCAGAGAAACAATATTCAGTTTTCAGCCGGATACAGTGGCTATGAGGGAACTTATGTGTCTTTGAGTTATTCAACGGTCAATTTTTTGGGGGCGGGAGAAAACCTGGAACTCATGGCTCAATACGGAAAGAGGATCAAGAACTACCTATTCGGATTCAACGAACCATATTTTCTTGATTTTCCAATAAGCCTTGGTTTTCAAGTTTATAATCGTTATCTTTATTACACTGGTCTTTACATCCAGAAAAGCCGGGGGATTAATTTTAGTTTTGGGGCTCGAATCAAGGGATTCTGGAGGACAAGCATAACATACGGATTCGAATACCTGGATATCGGTCCTGTTGAGGCAGAAGATGAAGAGTTGAGCTATGTCTACAATCCTTATTATTACGGGAGTTCCTACGGATATGGGAATTATTTTGTCGGTAGTCTCTCTCCGGTCATATACAGAACCACAGTGGATAGTCCGTTGACCCCTTCCAGAGGCACAATGTATCTGGTGGGCTGTAAATTGGCTGGGGGAATCATGGGAGGCGAGATCAGCCTGATCAAACCTCAATTCGAGTGGAAATTCTTCCACCCCATAATCAAGAATCATGTGATCGGCCTTCATCTTGAGTATCAATTCATAAAGCCTTTAGGCAATTCAGATGTGCCTTTCTGGGAGAGATTCTACCTGGGCGGAGAAAGATCCATTCGGGGCTACGACATCTACTCCATCGGACCCCGAAGCGATGAGGGGGTAAACCAAGGGGGCCAAAAGTCCATCGTGTTTAACGCCGAATACATCATTCCGCTGGGAGGTTTTTTATATCCTATTCTATTCTGGGATGTAGGCAATGCATATGCTGAGGATGAAAGTGTGAGTTTAAAAAATCTCTATTCTTCTGCCGGTCTGGAGATAAGAGTGTTTGTTCCCGCATTACGCGTTCCCTTCAGGCTTATTTTTGCCTATAACAGTCGGAAGATCTACAAAGATGATTCCAGCTTTGCTTTTAGGTTTGCCATCGGAACCACTTTTTGAGTCATGATTTACCATTCCTTACGATGATTGGATGGGAAAATCGACTTTCAGAAAATCGGAACATGCCCTCAATTTCCCTTCTTATGAATAGTGCGGGTTAGTAATATTATTGGAAACAGTATTATCGGGAATGGATCGGCCAATCAGGGCTGTTTATTTGTTCTGTTTTTTATCCTCAACGGAAAAAGGCCGAAAAAGGGTGGGATCAAAATCTAAATCGATAATTAGACTATTCAATGATTTTTCTCTGTATCGAGGAAGATCTTTTTCAATTACCGCTAAAATTTCCTTCAGCTCCGGGCTGGCGAAATATTTGAAAATTCCAATAAGCTGCTGATAGTTTCTGAAATCTTCATCTGAGAGATATTTCTCTCGAATATTATCCTTTCCTTTCAGGCATAATTCCTGGCAAAACTGAACGATCGGTTTAATACACTCAGCAGCAAGCCAAAGGGCACGGGGATTTTCCGCAAGAATAGCATGGATTTCAGGAGCATGTTTGTAATAAAACCTCACTAGATTGTTTCCTCTGAGTGTTTTCTTCAGGATATTGTCTCTCGTATATCTGACATACTCTAGCTTTTTTAGCTGGACTGCCCCGGATAGTTTGGCGGGCTCAATAAACGGACAAATGCCTTCCTCATCATCTTCAGGAGGGGGCTCTACAGGAGGATATACCCCCGCAATGAAATCCTTATACGTGTAATAGGCTTTTTTGGGTGTGTAATTACTAGAAACGATACCAAACTGGGGGGCATCCTGCCCTGCGTCATCAATGATCTGGTAGAAGAATATCTTATTGATGGAAGGCTTATATTCAAGGTTTTGAAGAAATTCAAGATAGTAGTCAGACTGTGTGTCTTCCGAAACATCCTTTGTATTCCAGCCTGTTTCTGTGATCCAGAAAGGCTTGTTGTCAACTCCTTCCTCCTCGAGGACCTTGAAGACCGAAGGGATTAAAGGAGCTTGATCCTTCTCCAGCTTGTCAAAGATTCCTGATGGTCCTGAGCTGTCATATATATGATGGGAAATAACATCCAGATGTTCTTTTCCTCCTTTCCTGAATATCTGTCTCATCCAGATATTCCACTTGGAGTTTCTTGAGTGCAGATGAGCCAGGTCAGGACCGACAATTTTGCACGAAGGATCAAATGTTTTGGCTGTTTCAGCGCCGGGGATTAAAATGAGATTCATGTAGTCGTCGACCGTTCCTTTCCAGAATTCTTCGAGATTAGCCTCATTCCACATTGACCAGTATTTAATTTTGTTCTGAAAACGGGAGACGACTTCCTTGATGAAATTCGTCCAGTAGATTTTGTCTGATGGGGGATCGTTCGTTTCACCGCCCGTGCTGGCCCAGGACGGAGTCCCGTGGATATTAGCCAGGATACAAAGGCCCTTTGCCCTGGCTTCATCCACCCGGTTATCCAGTACGCTCCAGTTGTAATGACCTTCACTCGTTTCGATTTGAGACCAGTCGAAATCCACTCTTATCCATTTTATTCCGGCGTCTTGAATCAGCTGGAGGACGGTGGAGTCCGGGACATGGGTATTTATTCCATATGGAGAAGGACATGTCTGGCTCAGAGATGACATACAGAATACACTCAAAGTGAATGTCCAGAGACACAAAAAAACTTTGGGATTGAACAATCTTTTTCGTTTCATCATTAAAAAATTTACAGGGGATGTCTCTTTATCTTCTTTGAAAAAATCAATTATTCAAAATTTCCGCAGAAAGATTTAACACAAGAAAAGTATCGTGTCAATAAAAACAGGCTCTTTGGTGTCTTTCACGCCTAAATCCAAAGTTAAGCTTTGACAACTTTACATGCAGTGTTATAAACTTGCCTAGAAAAAAATACGTTATGGGTACAGAGCAATGAAAGCCAGATTCCCGTTGAAAATTCTATCACCTTTCCTGCTGTTGTTTTTCATTTCAATAACAGCTTTTCATGCTGAAGGGCGTGTAGAATTGGGATTCCATTATGGGAGGTGGCATTTCAACCTAGTCAAGGCATTCTTTGAGGATACCGTTGGAGATTCGCTTCAGAAATATATTTTGGAAGGGGTTCATGAAGATTATCCTGAATTAGAGGAGGAAGGCTACTCTCAATCAATCGGCTATGATTCATCAGGCCAAAATTTCGGTGTCGAGATCAGATTATACCCTGGCGGAAGGAATACGGGTTTCAGCATCGGGCTCTCTGTTGAAAAAACAACAATGAAAGTCAGTTTGACACAGCTGGCTACGCGTATAGAACTTCCAGATGGTACTGTTTACGAGGGGAACTTCAGGGGCGACTTTTTATTCAAGCCCCTGTCTCTCCATCTCAGTCTCCGATGGGATCTCTTCCCAAGCTGGAAATTCCATCCCTATTTCTCTCTGGGTGTTGGTGCAGCTAAGGGGGTTGATTTCGAAAATGCCACGGTTGATTATGATTTCAATTCCAAACTTACCATTGATGGGGAGCTTTTTGAACACTATGAGGCAGAAGGTAAAGAGACAATTGAAACGCTCAATGAAGAACTCAATAAAGTAGACAAAGAGCAAAATCTTCCAAAACTTTTTCCGATTATCCAATTCAACCTTGGTGCTAAAATGGAGTTGACGGAAAAGCTAGCTTTATTTGCTGACTTTGGAATATGGAACGGATTACTTTTTCGCGGAGGAATAGCCTTCCTTTTTTGAATCCTCCAGTCTTACCGCACATGTTTTATAGCATCTCCCTGGCACAGGATCTGCCAGAATTCCAATTCAAACTCAAATAACTATTTCTTAGCCCTTGTTGACTACCATAAAATTACTTTAGCAAGACTATGGAGGACATGTTATGGAAAATAAACAGAAAAAGGGATTAGTGCCGTATGATATGGTATCTCCAGGCTTTGAGGCTATGTACACGGGTGAGAAGTCTTCCTCTCCAGTTGAAAAAACGGAAATAATCACGACTCTTACTACAGATAAAGCGGGTAACATCATAAGAAAATGGTCTGTATTTCCATGGACATGGCCCGGCCAAGAAAAAGACTGGGATGATAACATCAAATATATCAACAAAATGCAGCTCAAACTAGGGCATCTGGATGAAAATTTCCGTCAGATTCGCGCTCACATTGCCAGCCTTGTGCCATGTGATAGCGGATTTCCTGTTACTGTTGACGAGTTGTTAAACGCCATCGGCCGGGGAAAATTAGCTGAGCCCTCATTTCGCATTATCGAAGGCTGGATTCACGGTATTGGCACCGGAAAATTAGCCATACAAACCCGAAAAGCCGGAACAGAGAGGGAAAGACTCGGACATTTACTGTTCGGCTATGTGCTGGGACTCGACAAGTGGCTATTGGGCTTGCCGATGCAGTTTTTCATCCTGGATTTAGGACATATAAACCTGGGGTTTGACCCAAAAAACGAGATACTCCGCGTTTACGCTTATCTCGGTGAAGATAGAACGCCTGTGAAAGAATGGCTTGCTGCCTGTTTATGGAACAACCTTACTTATAACCCTATAGGGGGTAATCCCGGCGGTCTTGTACGCCATAAGGATCTTCTTGATCTTGCTGCCCAGGTCGGCATCAGCGTGCGTGAATGGATGGATTCTGCTAAAAAACATTGATTTAAACAAAGCCAAATCAAGGATTTGTTCATAGAGAAAAGTGAGTTAGCGCGAATTTCTGCTCAGAACCTGAGGGTGACGAATAGATTGAAGGTCAGTCCCATGTAGAGCGATTGAGTTTAACACTTGCCTTGAATAACAGTTTTTTCGGAAAGCTGGAAAGACTTAGTCCCTCTTTCTCCTGGGCGGAGGGAACATTCCTCTTTCAAATCTTTTGTGTCTTTCCTCCTTGTAGTTATCGTATAATTTCTTCTGCTCATCGGTTAATATCTCTTTAATAGCCTGGTCTACCTTCTCTTCGGACTCCAGCATAGGTCTCCATTTCTCTCTAGCTCTATCCATTTCTTCTCGTACTTTTCTGACTTGTTCCCTCATTTCTTCGAGGATTTGTCTGATCTGTAATGTTTGTTCCTCAGTCAACTCTAGCGCTTCTTTCATTGCCCTGAGTTCCCCCTCTAAGTCGTCCGCTATCAAGAAGCGAAACGGCCCCATGGGGGGAGGGCCGGGCAGGCCTCTTTCAAGACGCTTTTTCTGTTCAGGGGTTAGAAGGGGGTCCAATTCTGCTCTCAGCGAGTCAAAGGCTGATTGCAATTCTACACTGAAATTGGCACGGATATCTTCGATACGTTTGGCATGTTTATTGAGGACTTTTCTAATCTCCTTTGATTGAACGGGATCAGCTCCGATCCTTTCCTCGATAAAAGGGACAAAAACATCCGGAGTTCTTTTTGACATGATATTTCTGATACGCTTTTGAACGAGAGCCCTGTTCAGCATCGCTCCGATGATGATTCCGAGAATAAGTGTTGCGATGATAACAAAGGTCATTTTCAGTTTTATGTTCATCTTCTTTCTCCGACTAAAATAAGGGGATAGGAAGAATTTCTTCAAAAGTTAATTCGGACACATAAAACGCCTCATTCATGGTGAAGCTCTCCCCTATACTCAGATTGTATACAATCAGAACAATAATGACGATGGCTGCGACGATGGCTAAACGTTGGAATACGGCTTTGAGCGGCTCAAACACAGAAACCATAGGCCCCCCCTTTTCTTCAGCCACAATCCGGTTCATCACTCTCTCTGCAAAGAATGGTTTGTAGGAGCCATAAGCGCTTTCGGAAACAGCTTTGCGCATCGCTGCAATCTTTTCTTTTTCCCCTCTAAGCTCTTCAGATTTTTCTAGTGCTTTCTCTAGTTGATTCTGTTCCTTTTCTTTTAATTTTTCCTCAAAGGACCAATAAAGGAGCCTTAAGGCTTTTTTGTCCATATTCATCCCCTTTTTACTCATGTTTCTCCCCATATAATGGTGTCAATATTTCTTTAAGCTTCATTTGAGCCCGTGCCAGACGAGAAAGAACCGTCCCCACCGGAAGCTTCAGAATATCTGCTGTTTCCTGTGTCGAATACTGGTCGATCAGACGAAGCACCACAACCGCTCGAAACTTAGGCTCAAGCTTTTGAATGCCCTGTTGAACAATTTCTTTAATCTCCTTGTTTTTCCTTGAATTGTTTGTATCAGCAACGTTCTCGATTAATCCATCAGATTTTGAAAAGAAAAATTTTCGTCGTCGTATACGCCGCCTGAGTTCATTTATGGAAAGATTGATGGCGATCCGGGTGAGATAAGTCCCAACACTCGCTTCTCCTCTAAATTTATCCAGGGATTTATAGAATCGCATAAATGTCTCCTGCCCAATATCTTCTGCCTCAGCACATCTGCCTAACATGCCAATCACGGTTGCCGCCACCTGATGTTCATATCTCTCGATGATCTTCTTAAAAGCGTTTTTATCCCCGTTTCTTGCATTTTTTAGCAGTTCCTGATCGTTCTGTTCTGTCACGCTTTACCACAGCGGATTCTTGTCTTGGAAGATGATCTCTTTTTGTTTCTCTATTATTTTAGACAAGGAAATTATTCATTTTATTCCATCATATCATTTTAAATTATGTATATCGCCGACTACAAGAAAATGTATGTTCTATTTCGCTATAGGTACTGAATGATATTATTCTGGCACAGCTTTGGAATAATTTTATAAAAAAAGCCGGCTGTTGTCAGCGAAAGGGGGGTGTTAATAAGGGATATAGGAGGGGCGGCTCTCCCCAACCGGCAAAAGAGAGCCATCTTTTCGGTCATTCAGTTTTTGTATTATCATAGAAGTGACTCATTTTAACTTTAAGATTACTCCATCATTATCTATACTCTGTGTTAGACAAGGTAATAGTGCATTTTATTCCATCTAAGATGAGAATATTTAAATCGCAGCCCAGATTTTCCCTGAATGCCCCCAAGCCAGAAACCTCGGTTTCGATAAATGAGGATTATGATACACAGCTCTGGCCTTTACAGTGGACATTCAAGAAGATTTGATAGAAAATGAGGCTTGAGATAGAATTGAAAATCACATTTATGTCTCAAACATCCACCAACTTTGGGCCAAAGCCGAAAACTTAAATCTGTTGATAAATTTAATAACAACAAAGTAAGGAGGAAGAATGAATCAGAGAAAATTGGCTTTTTATTTTATCCCATTGATCCTGTTATTCTCATCTTTGTTTCTCTTGCGTGCTGATGAAGGCATGTATCTTTTGAACAAGATCGACCAGAACACTTTGAAAAAGATGAGGACCATGGGATTCGAGCTCTCTCTGGAAGACATTTATAATCCCCAGGGAACAGGGCTGGCCAGTGCTGTGATCAAGATGGGGGCCACCGCATCTTTTGTCTCTCCGAATGGGTTGATTGTCACCAACCACCATGTGGCTTTTGGCGCAGTCCAGAGAATCAGCACCCCAGAGAAAAACTACATCGAGGAAGGCTTCTTATCTCGCACCTTGGAGGAAGAAGTTCCTGCTCCTGGTTATCAAGCTTCTATCCTTCTTTCTATAAAAGATGTCACCAAGGAAGTTTTATCTGCTGTTAAGGAGGAAATGACAGATTACGAACGCCACCAAGCCATCGAAAAGAAGACAAAGGAGATTGTAAAAGAGGCAGAAGCCAAGGGTGATGTGGAATGTGAAGTCCAGGCCATGAATTTCGGGATGCCGTATTTCCTCTTCACCTATTTTAAGATCAAAGACATTCGAGTCGTTTATATTCCTGCTCGTTCCATCGGAGAATACGGAGGAGACATCGATAACTGGATGTGGCCGCGGCACACAGGTGATTTCTCTTTTCTCAGGGCCTATGTCCGACCAGACGGAAAGCCGGCCGAATATGCCAAGGATAATGTTCCCTATAAACCGAAGTCGTATCTCAAAATCTCAGCCCGAGGCATCAAGGAAGGCGATTTTGCAATGATCCTGGGCTTTCCGGGCCGAACATACAGACATGTCACTTCTTATACCATCGAATCAGACATAATGTTCCGATATCCCTTCCAAATCAAAACTGCCCAAGATTTGATCCGTATTCTTGAGGAACACTCCGAAAAAGACAGAGACGCAGCCGTTAAGCTGTCTTCCCTTATCAAGGGCCTGAATAACATGCTCAAGAATAACCAGGGGATGCTTGAGGGATTGGTGAAGACAAAGCTTCTCGAGAAAAAAAGAGCAGAAGAGCAGGCCTTTCTGGAATTTCTGAACAAGAATCCCGAATGGCAGAATAAGTACGGGTCTGTGCTGTCCCGGGTTAAGTCGCTCTATGAGGAGCAGAAAGAAATAAGAGAGAAAAGCGCTTTTCTGAGGTGGATGGGCCGTGGCAGTCCGATGATGAGTTTTGCTTTGACCATCAACAAATGGTCGATCGAGAAACAAAAGAAGGATATGGATCGAGAACAGGGATACCAAGAGAGGGATCTTCCCCGGACAGGAATGAGACTAAAGGTGGCTCAGAGAAGCCTCGTTCCCAAGGCAGATAGAGAGGCTTTGAGCTATTTTCTGAAAAACATCCTGACCCTTCCACCTGCTCAGAAAATCCAGGCCGTGGAAAAAATAGTGAGTAAGGATCCTAGCCTTTCAAAAGAGCAAGCCATCAGCAGATTCTTGGACAGGCTATATTCCGAAACACGGCTTGCATCAGCCGAGGAAAGAATTAAAATGCTTCATCTCCCCAGGAAAGAATTGCTGGCGCTTAATGATCCCTTTATTCAATTTGCCTCTGAGCTGGAAAATGAGAGGGAAGCTCTGAACCGAAAGAACAAGGAACTTTCCGGTGCTTTATCCCGGCTTATACCCCTTTATCTAGAAGGAATTGAGGTTTGGAAAAAGGCAACCCTCTTTCCTGATGCCAACGGAACCCTTCGCCTGAATTTTGGAGAGGTGAAAGGTTATTCTCCCCGGGATGCTGTCTGGTATAACTATCTCACCTCCCTTTCGGGCGTAGTGGAAAAAAACACAGGGAAGGAGCCTTTTAATAATCCCGAAAGGCTCCTTGAAGTTTATCGCCAAGGGGACTTTGGACCCTATATAGACAAGAAAATAAATGATGTACCTGTTAATTTTTTGACCACCAATGACAGCACGGGAGGAAATTCTGGGAGCCCTGTTCTTAACGGAAAGGGAGAGCTGATCGGCCTCCTTTTTGACGGCACCTATGAAGCCATGTACAGCGATTATTATTTCAACCCTGAATTGACCCGGACCATAAGCGTTGATATCCGTTACGTCCTGTTTATCTCTGAAAAAGTGGATAAAGCTCTGAATGTTCTGGAAGAGCTGACAATCATCAAGTAGGGTTCAGAAACCGGCGAGACAGCCGAGGCGCCGCAGATCGGTGACCTTGTTACTTCCTGATTCGATTTTTCATCGGCGGGCGTTGCGGGAACCTTTCTCCTCCGCGGAAAAATTTTCTCTCTTGCAGTCGCTCCTTCATCGCTGCCTTCACAGCCTCTCGCTGCTCGAGTGTTAAAATTTTCTGTATTTCCTCTCTGAGTTTCAATCTCTCTATAAACATCTCATCCTCGTAACCGGACATCTTGGAGAGAACGGCTTTTATCTTTTCATAATCAAGATTCTCTTTCTCCTGCATGAGTTTTCTCAAATTCAGCTGCTCCAGACTGATTTGATTCCTCATCTGAATCATCTTCTCCTCGAATGAAAAATCCAGGCTCTGGATTTTTTCAATCTGACTGTCTGTGACTTTAAGCTCGTCCTTTTTTGCCTCTAAAACCCACAGAATTCTTATCGGTGACCGCCTCGCAAATTCTTCACCTCTTCTCATGCGGCGGTCTGGCTGGGCCAAGCTGCTGGCAGCAAACACAACCACAGTCAAGATAACGACGAAAATCTTGATGCCTCTTTTCATCTTTTTACTCCTTTTTTGATTTCTCAAATTTTTTGTCTTACATAGATTAGACGATTTTTCCGATCATTTATTCCAAAAAAATTAAATGGCCTTAGATTTCAGCCGAGAGGAGGGTCCTTAAAAATTAAAGGCTGTTTTTTCTTCCGGCAGATTAATTTATCCACTTCTCCCTCCCTGTTCTGAATTTGTGCTTGTATCATTAGATAAATCATGCAAACTTTATGCCATATATAACTGGTTCAGGTAAAACTTCTCAGCCACTTTTATGTCCTCTAATATGTACAGATGTCTTAATAAAAGTAAACTCCGGTTACGGTGGCACAACACATAACCAGCCCTCCGTATCAAATGCAATGGATTTGCCTCCCCTTCTGGAAATAAAGTAAAAGCCAATTCTCCATCGAGTTAAAATTATCTCTAAAAGTATATGGATGTATATTGTAGTATGTGAAATGATCCGTCAGATAGCCAAACGTAGCACAGGGAGATGGGGATGTGTTCTTAGCTTATTTGACATCGTATTTTTTCCCGTGCTATAAGATTTTTCGCTGAGAAATAGAGATAAATGATACAGGATGAAAACATTTTAACGGAAAAGAGAGATCGGGCACTTCTAATATTCATCATCATATTGTTGATTTCTCTCATATCCCGGTTGGAGGAGTTTTAGGAATCGGGGCAGGATATGGCATTTCCAAAGTCGTGAGCCTCTATGCCCATTGGAGGACCTTGATCTCAGCTGTTTCGATCATTATTTCTTCCGGCATAGCTGTCTCAGTGGGGTTAACATTTGGGATTTACCCGGCCTACACTGCCTCTAAACTGAACCCGATAGAAGCCCTGCGCTATGAATGACGCTTTGATTCTGTAGATAGAGGGTCTGCTTCTTCACGCTTTAAAAGCCGAAGAGAAGGCCCACAGTCACGTTGAAAGCGTTCTGATTATGGGGATCATCAAAGATAACGCTGTATCGAACATCAAGTCTGGCTCCGAAGTTTGAAAGGAGAAAAAGCTCGATCCCTCCTCCTATATTGGCCACAAAGTTTGAAGCTTTCTCTGGGGGAACAAACTCAATCTCATAACCATATTCGGAAATGTAGGTTTCCTCCTGGGCCACGAGCCTATCCATTCCCACGCCAACCAATAAATAAGGACTGAGACGCCTGCCCAGCAAGCGATAGACAACGTTTAAGCTCAGCGCATAATGCTTGGCCGTATCCGCTTCAACCGTATCTAGATCAGAAGGATCCTCGAGGATTACTTTTGTGGAAAAGGCATAGCGGGCATCCAGCTCAACACCAAGATGGCGAGTAAAAAAAAGAGCCACGGCTGCCCCGAAGTTAAACGAGGCATGGCCAGGCGTCACAGGAAAATCATTCTCTCCCATCACATAATCTTCTTCTTCTCCATATTCGAAGACTTTATACCAACCACCAAAAAGATAAGCCTGGATTTCCTGAGCAGGGGAATGTGCCACACAAACCCCCAGCAGGATAACTAATATCAGGCTCCCCCGCTTTATTCTTGATAATCTTTGTTTTCTCATTTCTAACCTCTCTGTCTTCTACTTTATATGCTCCAGGGCCTCATCAACGGCCCGCAGAAGAGGTGCTGCCGAGATCTTGGTGCCAACAGCATTTTCCATCCACAGCTGGGGGATAATGTTTCCAACCACACACATCCGTTCCATCTCCTCTCCCAGGCTTTTTCCCTCAAGATACTGGCCAATCTGGAAGGCGATGATGTGTCCAAGAGGATAATCAGGAAGATAGAGTGCGCCATCTATCATATGGGAGTAAATAGCCAGAATGGGTTGATCTTTGACCCCGAAAACGTCTGCATAATACTCGTTCCATATCTCTCTGGCGATGGAAATAACCGCTCTTTTCAGGTCCTCGGGTTTCGCATCAGGATGTTCATAAAGCCAATGCCAAGCTTTCATGTCCACCAGAGAGACGCCCATGATCTCGTAAGCGCTCCAGAGGTAATCGAGTGCTTTGAGGTGCTCTCTGTTGACGTCGCGGCTCTCCACCCCCAGCACATCCAGGTCTCTCTCCTGGAAGACAAAGGCAAAGGCTTCGGTGAAGGCTGTGTTAGGAACTCCATGAAGCATATAATGGTCGACCTTCTGCAGGGTAAGAGTCTGCTCCACACAGTGCCCCAGCTCATGCATGGCGATATTAAATCCCTTGTAGTTCATCCCTTTTTTAGGGACTCTGGTTCTCAGGTGGGACATATCCTCCTTCATCTCCGCCCCCCAGGCATGCCCCGCCCCTCTTGCCGGGTCCACCTCTATCTTGGGGGAGATAAAATCAGCCTGTTTCTCTGAAAAGCCGATCTTCAACAGAATACTCCTGAGCTCACTCTCAAAGGCCTCGATGGTGGGATATCGTTCAGCGACCATCCTATCTAGTTCCTCCTCTGCAATCCCGCCTCCTGATTTAAACCCTGGATACCAGATGTCAAAGGGTTCAAGCTTTCTTCCTAGCCTCTGGCTTATGAGCTTGCCCACCTTTCGGACTTGAGGGGAGGAGAGGAAGTTCCGGAAGAGAGCATCCACTTCTTCCTCAGGTATCTCTCTGACAGCCTCGAATTTACGCTTGATATGGGTGGGCAGGGCAGGGTAATAGGGGTCGAGCATCTTCATCCCCTTGAAAGCACTCAGGAAATGTTGGTAGCGGGTATCAGGCTCAGGCTCAGCGGTTATTTCTTCATCACCCTTGTAGACTTTATTGGTGAAAGGATTCCACAAGTACTCCGGGCTGTTGATCACCGCTTGAGGGATGTCCTGATTTATGATAAGCAGCATGACCGCATAGATCATCTTCTGTTTAAAAAAGCCCTGGGGATCGTTGTATCTGGCCTTCAACTCATCCCTGAGTCCCCAGTGGGTGATCAGCTTGAGGTCCTCAGGAAAGTAGGTTTTTTTATCCTTGTCCACCAGTTTTCCCATGTAGACGTTGTATTCCGAGATATATGTGTCTGCTTCGGTCATGACTTGAGATATCTTCTGGTAGACTTCGGCCGGGACACGAGAAACGAACACATCTCCCATCCGGGCATAGGCCCAGTCTTTCCGGCTCCATTCCGCTCCCAGCTCAGTCTTTTCAGAAAGGGAATAATGAGGGAAATTCAACAGGATGAAAAAAGCAATTTTGTTCCGGAAAAGGTCCTCAGAAAGGTGGGAGGACGGGTCGAACTGGCCGAACATCATATCCAGGGGAAGGATTTTTCCCCAGTCAAGATGAAGAGCCCGTTTCAAGTCCAGGAGCATCTTGGTGAAATGTCCGTTTAAGACTTCATAGTTTGTTTCCAGCCTCTGGAAATTCAAATCCAGAAGCTCCGGCTCGGCGACAAAATTCAGCTGGCAGAAGTTTTTGAAATCTTCCAAGGTGCCGTCTTCCTTCTTCCACAGAGAAGCGGCCTGCTCAACACCTTTTTCAATCCGGAATTTCTGTGACTCCCCATATTTTTGAAGAAGAGATCCTCTGACCTCCTCCTTTGTCTTTGCGTCCACAGCTTGCTCTCCCGCTCTAAGGTCAGCCATAGAGAAAACCAAGGCCATAGAAAGGATAAAAAGTATGGGTTTTTTCATCTTGACCTCCTGAATGCTTGTTCATGGCTAAGCCTATTTAGGAAAAAAAAGAATCTCTTTCTTACTCAAAGTGGCGGATTGTTCCCTTTTCACAGAGCCGCTCGTACCTGGAAGGAATCCCATTTATAGCAGAGGCCGAGCCTGAAGTCAACGGCTGGGCTTTTTTCCGCTCACTACGTCCCGCAAATTTTATGCCAAAAGCAGCAGGAAGCCATCAGGTGCCGAAAGGGGACTGTAAGAGAAAAATGGACAGCAACCGCCGCCTCACTTCGGTTTTGGAAATGCTTGCGTCGGCAGAAATTCAATTGACAGGAATTTCCCCAGTGATATAAGCTATAAAAAAAGACAAATGGGGAGAGAAAAGAGGCGGCTGGCAGCGGTCATGTTCACCGACATTGTCGGTTACAGCACGCTCAGCCAGAAAAACGAGAAACTTGCCCTCGAGTTATTAGAAGACCATCGTTTGCTCCTCCGTCCCCAATTCCAGAAGTACAACGGAAAAGAGATCAAGACGATCGGCGACGCCTTCCTTGTGGAGTTCCAAAGCGCCGTCGAGGCCGTTGAGTGCGCGATAGTGATCCAGAAAGAACTCCAGGCAAGCAGTGCCCTTCTTCCGCCAGAGAAGAGGATCCAGGTCCGGATCGGAATCCATGTAGGTGATATCGTCCACCGGGAAGGTGATATCTACGGGGATGGCGTCAACATTGCCTCGCGGATCCAGCCCCTGGCCGAGCCTGGAGGGATTTGCCTTTCTGAGCAAGTCGTGGACCAGGTCCGCAACAAGATAAAAGCACCGATTGTCAGCCTGGGGATCCACAGGTTGAAAAACATCGAGGATCCCCAGAAAATATTCTATGTCGTTCTTCCCTGGCAGGAAAAGAAGCCCCTGAAACCTGTTTCACCGATCTCGTTGCCCAAGGAGAGGAGAAAAAGATGGCTGGTTCCCTCGCTGATCGGAGCGGGGGTTCTCATCGTTGCTTCTATTCTCCTGCTTCTTTTAATTAAGAATAAGATCCTCATTCCACCCGGACCACAGGCAATCCGATCATTAGCGGTGCTGCCGCTCCAGAATCTCTCCACAGACCCGACCCAGGAATATTTTTCGGATGGCATGACCGAAGCGCTCATCACCGAGCTCTCCAAGATCAAGGCTCTGCGCGTTATCTCGCGGACCTCCGTGATGCGCTACAAGAAGACCGAGAAGACTCTCCCCGAGATCGCCAAGGAGCTTAACGTTGAGGCTGCTGTCGAAGGTTCCGCCCTGCTTGCAGGAGATCGGGTGCGGATCACCGCTCAACTGATCAAGGCTGATCCGGAACAGCATCTCTGGGCAGAAGAATACGAGCGGGATTTCCGCGACATCCTGAGCCTGCAGAGCGAGGTCGCGCGGACGATTGCCAGGGAAATCCGGATCACGCTTACACCGGAGGAAAAGGAGAGACTGGCAAGCGTCCACCCTATTAATCCCGACGCCCATAAGGCATATCTCAAAGGCCGTTTTCTCATCAACAAGTTCACAGAGGATGGCGTCAGGAATGGGATGAAATCCTTCAGGCAGGCACTCGTGATCGACCCTGGATTTGCCCTTGCCCATGCCGGCCTGGCAGAGGCCTACGACATCCTGACCTCAGCGGGCTGGATCTCTCCGCAGAAAGGGTGGCCGCGAGTCCAGGAAGAGGCCGAGAAGGCTCTCTCCCTGGACGAGACACTCGGGGAACCACGAGTCCTTCTGGCAGATTATAAATTCCTCGTCGCCTGGGATTTCAAAGCCACAGAACGGGAGTTTCAACGGGCCATCGAACTCAATCCCGGGAATTCTACGGCCCACCAATACTATGCCATCTTCCTTTCGGCAATGGGGCGGCATGATGAAGCGATCGAGGTCAACCGACATGCCCTCGAGCTCGACCCTCTTTCGTTGAGCATTAATCAGAGTATGGGCGCGATTTACCGGTTTGCCCGCCAGTATGACCTTTCTCTCGAACAACTCAAGGCGACCGTCGCGCTTGACCCCAATTTTGCCTGGACTCATTGGTCCCTGGGAGAAGCCTATGTCCGTAAGGGAATGTACGAACAGGCTGTAAGCGAGCTCCAGAAGGCCCTCGATCTGTCTGGAGAGAATATGGCCCTTATCCAGGCGGATTTGGCCTGTTCCTTTGCCCTCTGGGGCAAAAAGAAAGAGGCGCAGTCGATTCTCGAGGATCTTCTGAGTCAGTCCCAAGAGAAGTATGTCTCGCCTTTCAGCATGGCAACAATTTATGCCGCCCTGGGAGAAAAGGATAGGGCTTTTTCCTGGCTCGAGAAAGCCTTTGCGGAGCGGGCTAATAATTTCGTCTTTCTCAGGGTTGATCCCCGGCTGGATAGCCTTCGTCATGATCCCCGCTTTGACGATTTCCTCACTCGGGTGGGACTGAAATAAGAGAAATAAAACTCATTAAACAAGATGGCGAGTGTCTCCTACTGCTCATGATTATGGAGGAGGCCATGAAAGCATTCCTTGCAATTTTCCTGCTGCTTTTGGCAACTGTCCTCCCTTTCTTCGGCGAGGAGGCCATTGTTATCGGCAGCAAAGAGGGAGAGGGATACCTGAATTTCCCCAGACAGGTGGCAGAAGGCCCTGATGGGAATATCTATGTCTACGACATGGCAGATGCTTTCATAAAAGTATATTCCCCCGAAGGAAATTTTTTGAGAAAAATAGGAGGAAAAGGGCAGGGTCCTGGCGAAGTACAGAGAGAGGATGGTCTCACTTTTTGTTTTACTCCTGGTGGGAAATTGTTCTTTGCCGAATATTTCGGCGGCCATCCCTGGATCACCCTTATGGACCTCACTGGACAACTCTATAAAGTTATTAAATTAGAGATGAAGGAATTTTTTGGGGTCGCTGATGCAGTCTCCTTGGAGGATGGAGGCTTTCTGGTGGAATTTGCGTTCGTGGGAAGGCCTGAGAAGAAAAAAGACTATTTTCTGCATCGTTCTCCTCGAGAACTTGTGCACCTTGACTCTCAAGGCCGGATCCTATCCAAGATTAAAAGAACCGAATACCTCACCCGGATTTCGTTCTTAGACCAAGGAGCTGACCTGGAAATCCCATGTGTTCCACTGTTTGCCTGGACTTCCTTCAAAGAGAGCATGGTTCTATTCTCCGACGGCTTGAGCCCTAAATTATATGTCTATGACTATGAAGGCAAGCTGATAACAGAAATAAAAACGCCTCTTCCTGAACCTAATAAGATTACCCAAAGAGAGCTAGATGACTGGAGAGAGAGAAGAAAAGAAAGCATCACGGATAAAATCTGGTATAACCAGTTTGGAAGGGTGATAGAAAAATACAAGAAATCTATCTATGAGAAGATCCCCAATCTCAGCGGACTTTCTCTCACCCCGGAAAGGAACATCTTGATATCAGGACGCTTGGGCGATGAGGATGAGGAGAGAGATTACTGGCTTATTGATGAGGAGGGAAAAATACTGGCTCATACCAGAACGGATGCCTATGGCATAAGAATTTCGCCGCATTTTATCTTCTTTGCATCTAGGGATGAAGAAGAAAACATCTGTATCCACCGCTTAAAAAGAAAAGGAAACGAGGAAGAAGACCTGCTGAGAATCGGACTGTAGAAAAAGAAGAGGAATCAAAGCGGCTTCCAGATGTGCTTCAAAACTTAAACGCAGCAAGAAAGAGCAACCGTCTAGCCCTGCCTTTCAAAGCGGAGATTTTTCACCCGCCCAGCATCCAGCATAAAGGAGGTTATCCTTTTCTCTTCATCCCGGATAAAGCGAATCCTAAAGCTGCGGACAGAAAACCAATCCTTGAGAGTGGGTTGAAGTGAAGGCTTGGGAGCATTCCTGTGGACAAAAAAGAGCTTCCCTTTCTTGAGGGCCAGGCGGAATGTCACCTGGAGTTCCTCACTGTAGTAGTCTCCGACATATTCTTTAAGCTGCTCTGCTGTGGGGTTAACTCTCTGGAAAGATTCATAGATATCAGGTTCCTCCCCTTCAGGGAAGATATGCATCAGCGTGGGTTTTCCTTTCTCCTGCTTTTCAAATTTAATAGCGGCCTGGAAGGGGGCCTTTAACACCTGAAATTCTGTTTCGCTTCGAGCGCCCAGTGGGAACTGCTGGCCAAAAGCATAGAGAATCAACTGATTCTTTTTAAGTAAAATTCCTCTTAAGGTTCCGGTCTTGAGGTCGATGTAATCGCCGACTTTTTCCTTAAGCTTACTCTCTGGAAGCTTCATGAATTCTTTCTGAAGCTTGGCTTCAGGCTTTTCTTCCTCTTTAAAATGATTGGGAAGATAGATATCAGCCACCTGACGGGAAAGCTTCATCGGGTTAAAAGAGCTGAGGTTGGAAAGACAGACCACTGAGAATCTCTGCTCGGGGAAACGGAGAAAGGCGGCCTTGTAGCCTTCCAGCGCTCCTCCATGGCTGACGGTCCTTAAACCTTTATAGCTTCCTATGGTGAGGGCGAAGGCGTAGTCGAGCTTTTCGCCGCTGTTTAAAGCCCCCCCTGTGTGCATCATGTCAATCACTTCTTTGCCACCCACTTTGTGATGGAAGAAGTTCTGGTCCCAGAGAGAAAGGTCTTCCACAGAGGTAAACAAACCCCCTGAGCCAACACAGTCGAAGGTGGATATAAAATTTTTGAACCTCCCGCCTCCACCAGGGAAGTAACCGGAGGCTCTGTTCTTGATCAACCCTTGATAATCATCATGAAAATGAGAGTTCTTCATCCCAAGAGGCTTGAAGATGCTTTCCTCTGCAAACTCTCGAAGAGTCCTGCCGCTAGCCTTCTCCACTATCACGCCCAACAGGAAATAACCGGAATTGCTGTAAAGGTACTCTTCTCCTGGCGCAAAATTCAGCTCCTTCTGGCGGGCGATGAGGTCGAGTACATCCTGTTCATGAAAATAACCAAAAGGAATGCCGGCGATGTCCTCCAGAGTAAGATAATCACGCAGCCCGCTGGTGTGGTGGATGAGATGCCGGATAGTGATCGGTGTCCCATAATCTGGAATCTCCGGGAGATACTTCCGGATATCATCATCCAAGGAGAGTTTGCCCTGTTTGGCTAGCAAGGCTACAGCGAAGGCTACGAATTGTTTGGAAACCGACCCGATATAAAAGATGCTTTGGGGAGTGATGGGAATATCATGCTCCAGGTTGGCCATGCCATAGCCCCGTTTATATATGATTTCGCCGTCTTGGACGATGGCCAAGGCGCACCCTGGTGAATATGGCTTATCCCACGCCGAAAAAAGCTTGTCGACTCTCTCCGTTCTTTGGTCTGCGTAATGTGAAGAGAGAAAAACAGAGAAAAAAAGGATGACAAAGACTATAAGACATCTCCATGATCTGTTCATGGTTGAATTCAACCTCCTTAAGAAAAATGGGTATAACGATTATATATTTCTCAACGCCGTATTTCTACTTTCTAGGCGGGCGCAGCAAACATTTCCGTGTACAATTCCAAAAAAAGATCCAGGCTGTAAGCCATTAAAATGCCAATTTTGCCTAATAAGTATTGTGTCCCCAGATTTAGCTGTGGTATAAGCTAGGAAACAATCGGGTGATAAAACCAAGGAGGTAAATCATGAAAGTCAGGGGAGGAGCTCTTGTGGCCAAGACTCTTAAAAAATATGGGGTTCAGGATGATCTGGATGCTGATGGAGGTGCTTTTAGGAAAAAAGACCTATCTGGATAAGATCCCCCATATCATGAGGAGGCTCAATTCCTGGCATCTGGATGGTTTCCTCTCCTCAGTGATGCTCAAGCAGATCGAATCAAAACTTCACAAGAAGATGGGCTGAAAAAGACATGCTCTCCTGGTCCCTCACCCTAGAGCCTCAAGAAAAAAGGGAAATTCTCATCGATTTTACTGTGGAATATCCCAAGGACGCTCACATCATCGGGATATAAAAGGAATCCTGAAATCAATCGGCCCGTTCGGGAAACAGGTTCATAAGCCTATTCCTTCATCTGCTCCTTTTCGGGTTTTGGAGAGGGTATGGAGATATCGATGGTGTTGACTTCTCCCAGAGTCGAAAGCGGCTTGTCGAAATCCTCCTCCTTTCCCACGACCAGAATCTGGACTTTCTCAGGATGGAGATATTTTTTGGCTACCCGAAGCACATCCGCCTTGGTAACTTTCTCCAATCCTTCCTTGACCCTGTCCATAAAATCGAGGGGATAGCCGAAATAGGCATAGGTCATCATGCGGTTGACGATCTCAGCTCGGCTATCGAAATTGAAGACAAAGGAATTGAGGTACTCATCTTTGGCCTTTGCCAGCTCCTCATCGCTCACTTCCTCCTCTGTCATCCTCTTCATCTCCCCGAGCATCAATCCGATGGCATAGACAGTGGACTCTGATTTGGTCTGTGCTCCACACCGAAAAACCCCAGGATACGTGTATCCAGCGCCGTAATATCCATAAACGCTGTAAGCCAGACCCTCGTCAGTTCTGATCTTTTTGAACATGCGGTCAAAGGAAAGGATGCTGTTCATCACACTCAAGGCAGGATAGTCTGGGTTATTCATCACACCACCGATGTGACCGATCATGATGTGGGACTGGTTGACATCAGGCTTTTGAATGTGATTGACCGTGTACCTATATCCATAGTCGACTTTGGGAAGAGAGAGAATGCTCACATCTTTCCTTTGCCAGGTCTCAAGATTCTTCTTGATCTTGGCTACCATCTCCTGGCTTTCAAAGTCTCCCCAGACAGCCATGATTGTGTTGTTGGGATAAAAATATTTCTGGTAAAAACGAACGATATCTTGCCGGGTGACGGCATCAATGGTGGCATACTCAGGATGACAGGCGTAAGGGCTGTCTCCTCCGTATATGAGCTTCTGAAATTCCCTAAATGTGATCTGGCCGATATCATCATTCCGCCGGGAGATCACGGTCCTCTGCTGGATTTTGGCCAGGTTGATCTTATCCTCCGGGAAGGCAGGGTTCTTCAGGATGTCAGCCAGGATTTCAAAGGCTCGGTCAATATCTTCCTTGAGCACGGAAACGGTGATGTAACCCGAGGTCAAGCCTATCCCTGTAGATATGGTGGCGGCCATGGTCTCAAGTTCCTTGTCCATCTGGTCCCCGTTCATCGATGTTGTTCCACCTGTGCGGAGCACCTGTCCGCAAATAGCAGCCAGACCGACTTTAGAGGGAGGTTCGAAAACAGAGCCGGTACGAACCATAGCTCTCAGGTCGATGGTCGGATACTGATGGTCCTCGACTAAAAAGAGGGTTAGACCGTTGGCCAGCTCCACTTTTTCCACCTTGGGCATTTGAATGGGATTTAGAGAAGGGAAGACAAACTTGTCCTTGGGACTCTTTTGGGAAAATGCAGGATTCCCGCAATAAAAGAGGACAAGAAAAAAGGCTATCACAATAATAAAAACCTTACTGTATTTTCCCATTGTTCTTTCCTTTCTAAGGAATAAATTTTTTCTTTTCATGGGCTAATCTCCTGCATCTATTTTTCGGGGATAATCTCACCCACGGTCCTGTGCTTCTTGACCAGATAAGTGTTGGCCACTCTCTTCACATCCTCTGCTGTAATGGCCCTGATCTCCTCGATCTGGTCAAACAACAGCTTCCAGTCTCCGAGCACCACATCCGCATAGGTGAGAAGGGCTGCCATGCGGGCATTGGACTTCATCTGATTCAGGAGGTTCTTTACGGCATTCCGCTTGAACTTGGTAAGTTCCTCAGGAGTGACGAATTCGCTCTTTATCCTCCCGATTTCCTCATCGATGAGCTCCAGACATTCTGCCGAAGTGTGTCCTTTGGCAGGAACGGCATAGAAGGCGAACAGGTTGGAAAACTTATCGCCGGGAAATCCTGAAAGGCCCACGGCCGTTACCGCAACCTTCTTCTCCTTGACCAAAACCTGGTAAAGCCGGGAGGAACGCCCCTGACCAAGGATGTTGGCCAAGGCTTCCAGGGGAGCATTGTCTTTGTGGCATGCGCTGGGAGTATGGTATCCGACGACGATTATAGGCTGGGATACGGCTTCCACAGTGACCCGTCTTTCCCCCCATTGTTCGGGCTCTGTGGTTCTCACCGGTTCAGGCTTAGGACCGCTGGGAATGCGGCTAAAATAGAGGTCAGCCATCTGGAAGATCTCGTCTGGGGTGACGTCACCCACTATGCCCACGGTTAAATTGCTCGGCCCATAGTATTTTCTGAAATAGTTCTCCACATCTGTGCGAGTGATGTTTTGCAGGTCGGACATATGGCCAACAACAGAATGGTGGTAGGGATGAGCCTTGAAGGCTGTGGCCAAGAAGTCCTCCAGCAGACGGCCCATAGGGCGAGTCTCCAAACCCAGCCTCCTCTCTTCCATAACCACATCTCTTTCCTTGTAAAATTCACGGAAAACAGGATTGAGGAAGCGATCCGATGTCATAGCCATCCAGAATTCCAACCTGTTGGAGGGCAGGCTGTTTATGTACTGTGTGGCATCATTGCTGGTATAGGCGTTAATACCGCGGTCTCCTTCTCTTCTCATCATATCGATAAATTCGTTTGTCACAACATATTCTTTGGCTTTCTGACGCAGGGATTCAAATCTCTGTTCCATCTCCGAAAGCTTTTCTTTGTCGGGCTCCGTTGCGGCTTTCTCTCTCTTGATTGCATCATAGAGTATATCCAGTTCCTCGAGTACCTCGGTTTCTGCCTCATAGTCTGTGACCCCCACGACCTTAGTTCCCTTGAAGGCCATATGTTCCAAAAGGTGGGATATCCCTGTTATCCCGTAGGATTCGTTGGCCGCCCCGACATCAGCATAGACATGGAAAGAAACCACCGGAGCGTCGTGGCGCTCAAGGACGATGAACTTCATCCCATTCTTCAGGGCGTGGATCCTGACCTGGTTCTTGATCGCCTCGAATGTTTGAGGAAAGAGGGAAGGATTGAGCACGAGGATACCAGCGAGGATAAGAACAGCTATGAAGCATTGTCTTTTTCTTACCTGCATTTTTTTCTCCTTTCTTAATGATTTTATTTAAAATGCGTGTTCAATGTTCCCTACAAGAAGGAAGTGGATCATTCTGCTCTCTTACCCCTTAATCTGGCGATTCTGCGAGAGTCATATTTCCTACCCAAAAAACTTCAAAAGAATGAATTCAGTCTTTTGTTTTTTTCAGTCCCAGCTCTTCGAGCTGCCTTTTATCAATTTCTGAGGGCGATCCGGTAAGAAGACAGAGGGCACTTGTGGTCTTGGGAAAAGGGATGACTTCTCTGATGGATTCCTCACCTGCAAGAATCATCACGATGCGGTCAAAACCTAAGGCGATTCCTCCATGAGGTGGAACTCCGTAGCGGAGGGCTTCCAAGAAAAACCCAAACTTATCCTCCACCTCTTTTTCTTTCAAGCCGAGAACCTTGAACACTCTTCTTTGGAGCTCCAGGCTATTGATTCGAATAGAGCCACCGCCAATCTCGACTCCGTTAAGGACCAGGTCGTAGGCTCTGGCTCTGACCCGAAGAGGCTCCTTCTCCAAAAACGACATATCTTCCTCATGAGGAGAGGTAAAGGGATGATGCATGGAAACCGGGCGACGCTCCTTCTCGCTCCACTCGAAGAGTGGAAAATCTGTCACCCAGGCGAATTTGAAGATTTTCTCACTCCCTTGCTCCTGGGAGATGAAATCTTTCCTTATTTCCCCTAGGACCTTTAAAGCAACATCTTTCTCATCAGCCACCAGGAAGACCAAATCCTCCTTCCCTGCCTTTAGGTTTTTCCAGACGCGGCTCATGCCCTCGGCAGCCATTTTCAGAGAAGACTTGAATCCATCTGTCTTTCTTATCCAGGTTATTCCTTTGGCTCCCAATTCTTGTGCTTTCTGATTGATCTTGTCCAGCCGGCTCCGGGAGAATGTGCCTCCTCCCCTCACCATCAATCCTTTCAGCACTCCGCCTGATGAGAGGGCGTCTCGGATGGTTTGAGAATCCAGGCCTGATTCCAGTTCTGTAAGATCCCGGATTTCCATCCCGTAGCGAAGATCTGGCTTATCTGTTCCATACTTTTCCATGCTCTCCTGGTAGGTGAGTCTGGGAAAAGGCCGCTCAATCTGGGCTCCAACAAGCTCAAAAACAGCTGCCATCAATCCCTCATTCAGTCGAGAAATATCTTCTTCCTTGACGAAGCTCATCTCGACGTCGATCTGGGTAAACTCAGGCTGGCGGTCAGCTCTAAGATCCTCATCCCGGAAGCACCGGACGATCTGAAAATAGCGGTCAAATCCAGCGATCATCAGGATCTGCTTGAAAAGCTGGGGCGACTGAGGAAGGGCGTAGAAGCGGCCCTTGTACATCCGGCTGGGAACCAGGTAATCCCTTGCCCCTTCAGGAGTGGATTTGGTCAAAAAGGGAGTTTCTATTTCCAAAAATCCATTTTCGCTCAAGAAATTGCGAACACAGAGGGCTGTCTGGTGGCGAAGCTTGACGTTGTGCTGCAGAGAGGGGCGCCTCATATCCAGATACCTGTATTTGAACCGTAGCTCTTCTGAGGCCTGCGGCGGATCGGCAATAACAAAGGGAGGGACCTCGGCTATGCTAAGTAATTTTAAATCCTCTGCTTCAACTTCGACCTCTCCTGTAGGGAGATCGGGATTGCGAGCCTGTTGTGCCCGTCTCTTCACCACTCCCTTTACAGCTAATACATTTTCTGCCCTGATCTTTTTGGCCTCTCTGAGAAGCTCCTTGTTGCTGGATGGGAAGACCACCTGGATCATCCCTTCCCTGTCCCTCAGGTCGATAAAAACCAAATTCCCTAAGTCCCTGTGTCTGTGAACCCAGCCCATAAGGATCACTTCTTGACCCTCATGTTCCAGGCGGAGTTTACCGCAATAGGTTGTCCTCTGCCAGTCGGATTTTTTGGCTCCCATGGGTTCCTTTCTATCGCGAAGATAATGATTCTTTGCGGATGATGTTCGTAATCTCCTCCCGGCTGGCTCCTCTCTGCTTCCCTGTGACCATGTTTTTCAACTGGTATTTTCCCTTCTCAAGTTCCTCTTCGCCAACGATCAGGACCCAGCTTGCGCCCAATTTGTTGGCCCGGCCCATCTGGCTCCTGATGCTTCTCTTCTTGTATTCAATCAGACATTCGATTCCTTCCCGACGCAGAAAGCGGGCCAGAGCCATCCCCTGCCTCTGAGCTTCCTGACCCAGGAAGGCCAGGTACACAAAATTCTCTTCCTCTTTGATGACAGGGACAAGAGAAAGAAGCCTTTCCATCCCCAAGGCAAACCCGATAGCGCACTTATCAGGGCCACCAAACTCTTTCATCATATCATCATACCTTCCTCCACCAAGAATGGCATCTTGAGCGCCCAGTTTGGAGGAGATGATTTCGAAAGTGGTTCTGGTGTAATAATCTATTCCTCGAACCAAGCGTGGCTCGATGGCATAAGAGATGTTGTAAAAATCCAGATAAGAACGGAATCGGCGGAAGTGTTCCTCGCATTCCATACAAAGATAGTCTGTAATCTGGGGAAATTTCTGGGAGACTTCCTGGCAGGTCTCAACCTTACAGTCAAATATTCTCAAGGGATTGGTGGAGATCTTTCTCTGGCAGTCCACACAGAGGATCTCTCTTGCTTTCTCAGCCTCCCCCCTTAATTCCACAAGGTAAGAGGGGCGACACTTCCTGCAGCCGACAGAATTGACCAGTATCTCCCGATCAGCGACATTGAGCAGTTCCAGCAGATAATCTCCCATCTCCACGATCTCGGCATCTACGGCAGGATCTTCCTCACCGAAGACTTCGATGTCCATCTGATGAAACTGGCGGTAGCGGCCCTTCTGTGGCTTGTCGTAGCGGAACATGGGCCCGATATAGTAAAACCGCAATGGTTGGGGCTGAAGATAGAGTCTGTGTTCGATGATGGAACGGACAATGGAAGGCGTGTACTCAGGCCGCAGCGTCAGGGACCGACCTCCTTTATCCACGAAGGTGTACATCTCCTTGATAACGATGTCAGAGGTCTGCCCAGTCCCTTTCTCAAAAAGCTCCGTGGCTTCAAAAACAGGAGTCCTTATCTCCCTGTATCCGTAGAGTTCAAAAATGCGTTTGGCTACGGCCTCCACATGCTGCCATTTTCTGGCTTCTTGAGGAAGGATATCTTTGGTGCCCTTGATGGAAGAGATCTCTTTTTTCATTTTTCCTCAAAAATTCCAATCTTTCGGTATTTCTGATATCTCTCGCTCATCCGCTCTTCTGGAGTTTTCTGTTCCAGCTTCTTCAAGGTCAAGTTCAGCTGCTTATCCACATTCTTGAATGTCTGTTCAGGATCGACATGCGCCCCTCCAGGCGGCTCGGGAATAATCTTGTCGATTATGCCCAAATCCATCAGATCCTGAGCCCGGATTTTCAGGTTCTCTGCGGCTTTGGCCGCCGCACTCTGATCCCTCCATAGGATCGCCGCACATCCTTCAGGAGAGATGACCGAATAGAAGGAATTTTCCAGCATTAAAATCGCGTCTCCAACACCTATAGCCAGGGCACCTCCGCTTCCTCCCTCTCCGATGACGACATTGACAATGGGAATTTGTAGTTTGGAAATTTCCTTTAAGTTGCAGGCAATCGCCTCTGCCTGGCCCCGTTCTTCTGCCTCTATGCCTGGATAAGCTCCTGGCGTGTCGATCAGGGTGACGATCGGAAATCCGTACTTTTCTGCCAGCTTCATCATCCGAATGGCTTTCCGGTAGCCCTCGGGTGCAGGTTGACCAAAGTTGCGATCGATTCTCTCTCTTGTTGTGCGTCCTTTCTGATGACCGATGAAAGCCGTTGTCCGCCCTCTGTAGAAGCCCAATCCGGCGACTATAGCAGGATCATCACCTGCCCGACGGTCGCCGTGCATCTCCATGAAATCGTTAGTTAGATATCCTATATAATCAAGAGTGTACGGCCTCTGAGGATGGCGGGCGATTTGAACGATATGCAAAGGAGTCAGCCGAGGCTTGATTTGTTCCCATTCTTTCTCGATCTCTCCCTGGAGTTGGGCAATCCTTTCCTTTTGCTCCTCCTCCTCACTCTCTTTAATTTTATCTATTTCTTCTTTGAGAAGGAGAATTCTCTTCTCCAGTTGGTGAAAATCTATCCCTTTATTCATCTGCTCAAGACTTTAAGAATTTTACCAGACTATTCTATAGACATGCTCAAGACGATGTCAAGTGTCTTTCAACAGGTGAATTTTTCTAATTTGCTGATAATAAATAAATTGTTAGCTTTAATGTCTCTCCTCAACCTAAAATATCCCAAACAATTCAACCATACGGGATGGAAAAAGCCGTTTGAAATACTTGGAGTAAGGACTTAGGATTCTTCTAACTCTTACCTTCTAGGAACGCAACGAGGTCTTCTTCATTGGCCCACCACCGTCTTCCAATCTTCTGAGCCTTGATTTTCCCTGTTTGTACCAGCTTCAGAGCCGTCACTTTGGAGATTTGGAGCTTCTCCTGGATATCCTTCAAGGAGTATTGATAGATGATTTTGCTTCCTAACCAGATAGATCTCATTTTATTATCCTTAATTATACTTTTATTTTCTTTATTATAATAAAATATACCAATAAATTGTCAAGTCATTTCTTAAGGAACAATTTTCCTCGCTGGGGAAAATTAACTTGCTGACGAGCTCCTGCCCTTTCCCTATCACGGATGTGCATTTTGAGGCTGCTGCCCCTTGTCCTCAGGGAAAACGGAGGTTTTTACCACATGTAAGATTATGTGCTTTTAGAAGCCGGTTTTTAGCACTTCCAATTTTTGTGCAGGGATAAGGATGGCCTTAAGGTCCCCCTGAGCATCTGTCTGCAGCTCAATCTTTATGCCTCCAAGCTCCAGCATAAGCGAGCAAGGTGCTCCCTCTTGGGATTCGAGGGTAAAAGGAACTTCAAGCTGGGGGATGATGTAGGCCGAAAGCTCGATCCTTTCCTCAAGATCACAGCGATATTTTTTTGCCAAAACTAGATAGGGAGAAAATATGGGGTTAGGCAGAAGGAAGAGGAAAAGAATTTTCTTGGACACCCCGAGCTGCTTCTCTATCTTTTATTCGACGATAACCGCTGTACCGTAGGCCAAAATTTCAGAGGCACTCTGCATGATCATTGATGTGGTAAAGCGCACGCTGATGATGGCATTGGCTCCCAGACTCTCTGCTTCCTCGATCATCCGGTCGAGGGCCTGTTCCCTTGATTCAGCCATCATCTTGGTATAATCGCGAATCTCTCCTCCCACTATGTTCCGCAGAAAAGCGGAAATATCGCGTCCCAGATGACGGGCCCGGATTGTATTTCCGCGGACGAGGCCCAGATTTTTTTTTATCGTCTTCCCAGGAACAAAATCCGTGGTCACCAGAATCATTTTTCAACCTCCTTATACCTTTCCCTTTTGCGGACAAAAAGCCGCTCCCTCAGGAGAGAAACCAGTAAAACCACGATTCCTGCCATAGACGCCAGTATCCCCACCTTCAGGAGGAGGGGAGTGGCAGAGTCGTGTATAATCCCTTCCACCGCTTTGTAACCGCCGAAAAAGAGTAGAATGATCGCTCCGATGGAGAGCAGAATCCATCCGATTCTCCTTTCAAGGCGGTTATAAACAGAGGTCCAATAAATTTGCCAGATTTCCTTAGGAGGCTCTTTAAGCTCCATCTTGCTCATCGCTTCCTCCAATTTTCCCATCTCCTCGAATTCCTTGCGGCATTCCGGACATTCCTCAAGATGTCTCTTCAATGTCCTTTTGTTCTCCTCATCCAGCTCTCCATCATAATAGGAGGAAATGAGTTCTTTGATCTTTTGATGTTCCATTCAAATCACCTAAGATTTTCCTGTTCTGAGCCCAAGTATTTTGCCACGATTTCCTTGAGCTTTCTCTTGGCATAATAAAGAGAGGACATAACCGACCCAATGGGCTTGCCTGTCATCTCTGAAAGCTCCCGATAGGAAAGCTGTTGGAAATAACGAAGGATGATGACTTCCCTCTGCTCGAAGGGAAGCTTGGCTATGGCCTTCCCTAGCGCCTCCCGAATTTCTGCATTCTGTCTTTCATCCTGGGAAGCTTCGGTTCCTTCCAGGGGAACTTCGCTGCGTTTTTTCTTCTTCCTTAAATAATCGAGGCAAAGGTTCTTCATCAGCTTGTAGAACCAGGGAAAGAAAGCCTTCTCTGTGTCAAATCTTTTGATCTTGCGGAAGGCCTTGATGAAGGCCTCTTGAGAAAGGTCAAGGGCATCCTGGTGGTTGTGAACAAAACCGAGGGTGATATAATAGGCCGACTTCATGTATTTCTTGACGATTTCTCCATAAGCTTCTCTGTTTCCCTTCTTGACCAGCTCAAGGATTTCTCTCTCAGAGAGGATTTTTTCTGCTCTCATTTCAACCCATACTCCACATAACGCGGCCTTTCTTTCCATGGCTCTCTCTCTGGCCATCTTTTCTCTTCTCCGTTTACCACTACTGTTTCTCTGGCGGATTTATTCATTTTTCTCTCTTCTTCATCCTCTGCCTGACAACCTCGTAGAAAAAAACCGATGCAGCCGAAGCCACGTTGAGCGAAGTGATCTGACCGAGGAGAGGGATGGAGAGAATCTTATCACATTTTTTTCTCACTAAGGGCCTTAGCCCTTTCCCTTCAGAACCGAAGACCAAAGCGATGGGAAGGGTGAAGTCAAACTCATACCAGAGTCCTGGTCTCCCCCCTTCTGCCCCCACTATCCATAATCCCTTCTTTTTTAAATCATCCATGGTTTGAGCTAAATTTTTCACTCTGGTTACCTTGATATGCTCCAATGCCCCCGCTGAAACAGAGCGGACAACTGCTGTCAGGCCTACGGACCTTCTTTCGGGAAGAACGATGCCATCCACTCCAGAGCCTTCTGCAGACCGGATAATGGCCCCCAAATTCTGGGGGTCCTCGACTCCATCAAGCAGAACCAGGAAGGAAACTTTCGAAGGAGCCAGGATGACTGAAAGTGGCGTGTACTCTTTTGCCGCAATAAACGCCACCGCACCCTGGTGGTTTCGCTCGATCCGGTCAAGGCTTTTCTTGGGGACGAAGAGAAGTGGGATGTCATTGGCCTTTGCCTCCCGGATGAGCTCGCCCAGTCTTGCGGGCCCTTTCTCCTTCTGAATCCATATCTTGTTGATGCGCATGGGAGATCGACGGGCTGCTTCCAAGAGGGAATTGAGGCGGCTGATCCTATCCAATTCTTTATTGGTTTTCACAGGTTTTATTTCCGATATAATCTATATCACAACCGAGGAACATTTCAAACGCTGAACACCTTGCAAAGGACGCAGCATGTCTATTCGGATGCCATAAATGCCGGTTCATTTTCAGTGTGATAGACTTATTTCTGCATATTTAGAGGCGAAATTTGTGCTGTTTTCACCCGATCAAGAAAAGGAATAAGGTTTTGATGTCTATGGCCTCGATCAGAAAACTTTTAAATCCCAACGAGATAAATGGCTGGAACTCTGGAAAAAGGAATTATTAACTGGGGCCATACGGATGTCCTATCGGGCAATGCTTTGTCATATTTCATCACGAATAAAATCGTTGAAATCTAATCATTTAAAGAATGGACCAAATCTGCATCGAAATGGAAAAGACGTTCTGTAATAGAGATGCGATCGGCAACAAAGTTCCGCTTAAAAATATACCTTAAAAGATGAAAAAAAAATATCAGGATAGCCGCCGAACTCTGACCGGAATCTTTTTCCCAAAAAGGGTGCTTTTGGATCATGAATTTCAGGTCCCTTTCCAAGACCGATAAAAGCACCGGCAGACAGATATATATTAGGGGAAATGTTATACTCTACATGCGGAGCAAGGAAGAGTGAAGGGTCGGTAAGATTGATCAACGCCTGACCGCTGAATATGATAAGAGGCGAAACCTGGTAGCTGACACCAGGAATGAGATAATGTTTGCCCATTAGATAAACTGCTCCCTCCAGCCTTCCTGGCTTTAAAATATTCAGCAGATAATCTTCCCATCGATCAGCTCCTGCACTGCTAAAGTGATACTCCAGGAACCCGTATGTCTTTCCGCTGAAGCTGTAATCCAACCCTACAGTAGTTCGCACATAATTATTCCCTTCTCGCTCCTTGTCCTTTCTAAAAGCATCGACCATCACATAAGCTCCTTCAAACCAGAACCCTGCTCCGCCCAAGGAGCGGGCGATATCCCAACCCGCCATCAGGTTTTCCGCAAATCCTAGGAACAAAAAAGAGAAGTCTGTTTTTGCGGCGTAGAATTTGCCGCGGATATAAAAAGCGCTCTTTTTGAACTTGAAGTCTTCACCGAAGATATAGCCTGAATCCATCTCCCCCATGAAACCGAGAGGGATCCGGATCCTGACGGCGTCTACTCCTATACGATCCTCCGTATCCAGCTCATCGAAAGTAAAGGGAGCCACGATATCTGTGGGATTGATAATCCGTGAACTTCCCCAGGCGATGGCCTGTCTGCCGATGAAAATGTCTGCAGCAGCGGTTCTTACGGTCAAAAAGGCTCGGTCAAGATTGTGAAGAACAGCGAAGCTTCCTGGTTCATCCTGTTCAGGATACAACCTCCGGCGAAAATCGTTAAAACGGTAGCGAAAAGGATCAATCTGGGCCACGATCAGGTTTTCCTCAGAAAGAGCGGGGTCCTGGATCCGCAGAAGAACATTGTATGAGAGCGAGAAGGATAACCATTCATTGGGATCATAAAAAAAGTCCAGCCTCAGCCGGTTGCTAACCATTCCCATGGGCTTATCAGAAGATGTGGCTATCGAAGAATTAACCACAGCCGGCGGATCAAAGACCACAAAAAAATTTTTATAGTAGCCGGTGAGGGAAAAATGACTGCCGAATGCAGGAGCCACCCCTAAGATCATAAACAGAAGGAGAAGGGCGTACTTTTTCATGGAAGAGAATGAATATTTTCTGTATCAGTCCCTGACTTCATCGCTGGCCACCTGACCATCCCGAAGGGAAATCAACCGCCTGGCCTTCCTCATCACAGTATGATCATGGGTGGAAAAGATAAAGGTCATCCCGGTTTTCTCATTCAGTTCCCGCATCATGTCCACCAGGGCTCCTCCGGTCTTAGAATCGAGGTTGGCTGTAGGCTCATCAGCCAGAATCAGCGCTGGCTGGGAGACCATGGCCCGGGCGATAGCCACCCGCTGTTGCTGTCCTCCAGAAAGCTGGGGCGGCCGGCGTCCTTCGAATCCCTCCAACTCCACATCTTTCAAGATTTTCATCACCCGCTCATGCCTCTCCTTCTTGGGCACTCCCTGAAGGAGCATGATGTATTCGATATTCTCTTCTACTGTCAAAACAGGAATCAGGTTGTATGCTTGGAATATGAATCCGATGTTGTCCCGGCGAAAATCAGAGAGTTCCCGGGCATTCATCTCGGAGAGAAGCTGACCTCGCAACCACACCTTCCCCTCCGTGGCTTTATCCAGGCCAGATATGATGTTGAGGAAGGTAGTTTTACCTGACCCGGAGGGACCCACGATGGCGGCGAATTCTCCGGATCGGATGGCTAAATCCACTCCCCGAACAGCAAGGACAGGCACGCCTTCATCGGAATAAGTCTTTGTCAGGTCTTCGGTGACGATGATATTGCCGTTTTTGCCTTCATTCATTTCTCTCTCCTTACAGGCTTTTCCTCATGGCATCAGCCGGGACGATTCTGGCTGCATAGACAGCCGGATAGATTCCGGCAATTTCGGTAAAAACAAAGACCCAGAAAGGATAGAAAATAAACTGTTTGAGTTTCAATACAGGATAGAGCAACTCACGGAAAGTTATCCCAGCAAACTCGATTCCCGTGTAGTCTATTCCCACCTTTGAGGTGATGTAAGTGATGAGAAAGCCCAGCATGATCCCGATTCCTATGCTCAAAACAGCCAGGGCTCCGGCCTCAAAGATAATCAACCGGGCAATCCCGAAAGGCCTGGTGCCCACAGCCCGCAGAACCCCAAATTCAAACATACGCTCATGCAGGGACATGAACAGGGTGTTGATGATCCCCAGGGCCACTACCCCGAAGAGAATAAGACCGACGATATAGGTGCTGAATGTGGATATCTCCAGAGCTCCCTTCAATTGGGGAAGAATATCTGTAAATCCTTCGGCATTATTGCCATACTGCGAGTATTTCTTCCAGAAAGGCAGATTTTCATCCTGGCCAAATCGGGGATCCGTGAAATTGATGGCGATTTCATGAACATCATCTCCTATGCCCAGCATCTGCTGCGCTTTCTCCAGGCGAACAAAGGCCATCCCTCGATCCATCTCCTGTACGTTGAAATGATAAATCCCCGAAACCCGGAACATCTCTTGAGAAAGGTCTCCCGTCTCTGCCTGAGCAACTGTAATCACTATCCGATCATCGAGTCCGACCTCCAGGATTTCAGCCAGCTTGCTGCCGATAATGATATTCCTCCCGGCCCCTTCTTCAAAATAAGATCCTTCCCTGAGGGCCTCATCGATTTGAGAAAGATGGCGTTCAGTGGAAGGGACCACTCCAACTAGACTGATGGCACTCATGTTGGAAGCGGAGCTGATCATAGCAAAACTCATCACTCGGAGCGTGAAATGCTTGACAATGGTCTCTTGGTTTAGGTTTGACACAATCCAATCCAACCTGTTTATGGTTTTTTCCACCTCCTGGGTTTTGCGGAATCCTTCTCCATGAATCTGGCCCTCCCCCAGGAATGAAGAGGTTGCGGAATGAATCATGTTCCTCTCCATCCCGATGATCAAGGCATCCACAAAGATCAAAGATGCCAGGCCAATCCCGATGGCTGTCCCTGCGATGAATGAGCGGCGCTTGTTGCGAAAAATGTTTCGCCAAGCAAGCTTGATGTATGTCCGGATCATCTCTTCCCTCTAATGAATTCTCATAGCCCTCGCCGGATCGATCCGAGCCGCCCTCAAGGCAGGAAAAACACTTATCACGGATGCTGCCAGCAGAACAGTTAGGGCAGGAATAAACAGGCTGCGAGCACTCACCTGCGAATAAAATTTATTAAACTCTATCCCTCCATAGGTAAAGGAGGTAGGCATAGACACGCCATGGATGGAGAGTAGGTAATTGATCAGGATGCTGAGCCCCGCTCCCACCACAATGCTGACCACTGCTATGATATTGACCTCAACCAGCACTTGCCAAAAAATTTGCCGGGGCTTTGTCCCCAAGGCCTTCAGCACGCCGTACTCCCTGGTGCGCTCCAGCACCGACATCAGAACCGTATTAAGGACTCCCACGGCTACGATGAGAATTATCACAAAAAGCATAACCCACATTCCCTGCAGATCAGCTTTCATGGCCTGATAAAAGGATTTGGCAAATTCTTTCCAGGGATCTACGGTCAAATGGGAGGCGTTCAATTCCTGGCTTATCCTTTTGGTCAGGGCCTCCACCCGATCAAGATCCCGGACCACAATGGCGATTTCGTGAATCCTCTCCCCCAGCACGAACAGCTGTTGGGCCTCACCCAGAGTAAGGTAAAAAGCCATCCGGTCGCTCACCTCATCTCCACTCTCCAGGATACCGATAACCCGGTAGAGATCATTGGCGATGGAGCCATCAGCAGCCTGAGAAACGATGACCGCTTCATCTCCCGGTTGAGCATGAAGAACCTCAGCAAGCCCTTTTCCCAGAATCGCCTCAGAGGAGGAGTGCGGAGAGAAAGGATTTCCTTCGATGATCTTCTTGTTAAAGCGGGTGGTTTCCTGCTCCAGGGCAGGGTCGATTCCTATGACCTGGACGGCTGCGCTCTTGTCTTCGACCGATGCCAGACCCGAAGAGAACAACCGAGGCGCCCAGGCTTCGACTCCTTTCAGGTTTTGTATTTTTTCTCCAATCCGATGGTAGTCATCGATAGTCTTGTAAAGGGAAGGCTTATCCAGATAGCCCTCTCTGTGGATCTGAATGTGTCCCAAGCGGTTCCGGGTAAACATGTTGATCACATAGGCATAGGTTCCTTCTCCCCAACCTATGGAGATGGAGGCAAGGACAAAGCCTCCGAACATGGTGAGTGCGGTTAATATGGTCCTTCGTCTCTGACGAAGGGCATTGCGGAAGGCAATTTTCAAAGTCATCGATCTATTCTTATGGATGAGAGGAGCGGAAAATTATTCGGGCCGCTTTCCCTCCATCAAGAACCCTCATCTCTTATTCTTCTGGATCTGAGGTTTCTCAAACTGAAGACATCCGAAGGCAGCTCCACATTGAAATCTATGTCCAAATACCGGATGACTGTCCTGTATCCTTCCTTCGTCTGGGGAATCAGCTCCATCAGCGACGGAATCTTTCTTTCGTCGAATGCCTTGATGTCTTTAAAATACATCACCCGCATCAAATTGCCTTTCTCATTGTAGTATCTCTCCCAGACAGGGATGTAATCCTCGTCTCTGACTGCGACAATGACCTTCCCCCAGACTATGGGCAATCCTTCCTTGGGGATAAACTCGATGTAGAGAAGTCCCTCCTGAGCATCATCGGGAATGATAAGCTGATAAGAGTAATCATCCACAAAGGTAAATTCTCTCACCAGATCATCGTTGGTAAAGTCAGAGCCCATCCAGGAGCCCATCATCATCGAAGGGGGGATCTTCATCACTTTGTTGGTCTTAGGAAGGTAATTCCACATCTCATTCCCCACTCTCAAAGTAGCCACTCCTCTTTCCTTAGCTGGGGAAAGGATACGGATGAAGGTCTTCTCCATCTCTTCTGTCCAGGCCCTCATCTTCAGCGTTCGCTCCCAGTGAGGGGTCACGATCTGCATCTCTAGCTCAGAATAGGAGGAGCGGCTCCGATAGAGCTCATCGATCTCCTTTACAATTTTTTCAACATCTGACTGGGTAGAATCCCTCTCAGCCCAGAGTAAAAGAGAAAGGATGCATGCTATCCCAAAAATCAAAAGCATAGCCTTGTTTCGGATCATCATTTCCTGAAGATTATTCCAGATAGAGACCTGCTTGTCAAAATGAAATGTCTATCGGCATATTGCAGGGTTTAAGCCTTCCCTCTTCATGGAGAAGAAAACCCTCTATCCAATAAGGAAAAGAGGCCACCTGAAAGGGATAGAGCGGCAACAAGAAGTCTGATCTGCGGCATCTATTTCTTCTGAAAGGTATATGTCCTTTGTCCCTTTCTCAAAAGACGGAAAATTCCCTTTCTTGTTATTCCAGACAGGATATCCTCTTCCTTCAGGTGATGGTCGCTGAAGGAGAGGATCCCATCAGGCTTAAGCACTCTGGCCAGTTCGGCCAACACCACATCCGGGACTTTTAGTTCATGGAAGACATCATAGACAAGAACAACATCCAGGATATGATCGGGAAGTCCAGTGTCACCATCCGAGGAAATGACTTCTATGTTCTGACGTCCTTTCCTTCGTGATTTCTTTTGCACACTTTTAAGGGCCAGAGGATAGACATCCAGAGCATAGACTTTTCCTTCTTCGCCCACCATCTTGAATGCGGCCAGGGAAAAGCTTCCCGGACCACAGCCAAAATCAAGCACCAGGTCGCCTGGCTTAATCCCTGCTTCCTGAAGAATCTCTACCGGAGGATGGAAGATGTCCCGGAAGCGGAGGGTCATGGCCATGAGTTTGAAATGAATATTACTCATAAGTCTTGACATCAGTTTATCCTTTTATCCTTTCTTTAGCGCTTTTTCAATCTTAGCCCAGGTGTCACGAAGAGAAACCGTGCGGTTGAAAACCAATAGGTCCACAGAAGAATCTGGATCCAAACAGAAATAACCCAGTCTGAGAAATTGAAATCGGTCCTCTGGTTTGGCATTCCCAAGACTAGGCTCAACCTGACATCCTGTCAGGACCTCCAGAGATTTAGGATTCAGATGGCTCTTGAAATCCTCCTCAGCTTTCCCGGCGGGATCCTCCTTCAAAAACAGTCGTTCATAGAGGCGAACTTCTGCCTTGAGAGAGTGAGGGGCTGAGACCCAGTGCAATGTCCCCCTGACTATGCGGCCATCCCTGGACCATCCCCCCCTTGTCTGTGGATCATAGGTGCAGTGAAGCTCAACCACCTCTCCTGTCCGTTCATCCTTGACCACCTTCTCACATTTTATGTAGTAGGCATGCTTAAGCCGCACCTCGCGGCCTGGGGACAAACGGAACCACTTATTAGGGGGATCCTGGCGGAAATCGTCTCGTTCAATATAGAGCTTGCGGGAAAAAGGAATCTTTCGTGTCCCCATGCCCATGTCTTCCGGGTTGTTCTCGGCATCCAGCATCTCCACTTTGCCTTCCGGGTAGTTGTCGATGATCACCCGTAACGGCTGCAAAACCGCCATCACCCGCTGAGCCCTCTTGTTCAGATCTTCACGAAGGCAGTGCTCGAGCAGAGCGATATCCACCATGCTCTCTCTCTTGGCCACCCCGATACGGTCACAGAAATTTCTGATGGATTCCGGGGTGTAACCCCGTCTCCGCAGTCCTGATATGGTGGGCATTCTGGGATCATTCCAACCCTTCACATGACTCTCCTTGACCAGCTCCAGAAGCTTCCGTTTGCTCATCACAGTGTAGCTGAGATTGAGGCGGGCAAACTCGATCTGCTGGGGATGATGAATGCCTAGCTGATCCAGAAACCAGTCATAGAGGGGCCGGTGGTCTTCAAACTCCAGGGTGCAAATGGAGTGGGTAATTCCCTCGATAGAGTCAGATTGACCATGAGTCCAATCGTAGGTTGGATAAATACACCACTTGTCTCCTGTTCGATGATGAGAGGCCCTCAGAATTCGGTACATCACAGGATCTCGCATGTTCAAATTTGGAGAAGACATGTCGATCTTGGCCCGCAGGGTGCGAGATCCGTCGGGAAACTCACCAGCGCGCATGCGGCGAAACAGATCCAGATTCTCCTCAACTGACCGATTCCGATAAGGACTGTCCTTGCCAGGCTCGGTCAAGGTCCCCCGGAATTCGCGAATCTCATCTGGGCTCAAATCGCAGACATAAGCCTTCCCTTTCTTGATCAACTGCTCAGCGTAATCATACAATTGTTCAAAATAGTCGGAAGCATAAAACAGACGATCTTCCCAGTTAAATCCAAGCCAGCGAACATCCTCTATGATTGACTGCACATATTCTTCTTCCTCTTTGATAGGGTTGGTATCATCAAAGCGCAGGTTGCAAAAACCTTTGTATCCGGCTGCAAGACCGAAATTGAGGCAGATGGATTTGGCGTGCCCGATATGAAGATAACCATTGGGTTCAGGAGGAAATCTTGTATGGACTCGTCCTCCATATTTGTCTGTTTTCAGGTCCTGTTCGATGATAGTTCGGATAAAATCCAAGAAGGGAGCTGATTCCCCATTGGCTCCTTTCCTAACCTCTTGTCTATTTTTGCTGGCTCGTATGACATCCTTCATGTCTCTCCTCCACAGACTCCTATGAACCGCCCAATTTCATAAAATCCAGAACTTCGGAAATTCGCTGGGAACAATTTTTTATGGGTTGAGGAAACTCCAGCGTGGATCCCTTTTCCACCAGGTGGATAAAGCTGTCCAGTTTCAGCCCTGATAGCCTGGCTGTCAGGGCAACCCGTAGAGGATGATAAAGGTTTTTGCCCTTGCAGCCTGTCTTGCGCTTTAAATCTTGAGTTAAGACAGCAAATTGATCATAATCGAAGCTGGAAAGCCGTGAGAGCTTCTCTGCGAAAAGAGGAATAATCCTGGAGGCACACTCTGTTTTAAGCTCCTCTTTGCTTTCATCGTCCATCCTGGAGGGAGAAAAATGGAAAAGGATTCCCATTTCTTGGGGAAGATCTGACAATCGGTCCACGCGCTCTGCCAGGATTTCCACTGCCTCTTCCAGCCACTTCCAATGAGCCTCTGTCATTTGATCCGGCAGAAGCCCTGCCTTTTTCAAATGAGGATAAGCCAGTTTTGCTCTATCCGTCGTTTTAAGTCTTCTGATATGTTGGCGGTTGATCCAGAAGAGTTTTTTGTAGTCGAATATGGCAGAGGAGCGGCTGACTTTGGAAAGGTCGAAAAGCCCGATCAACTCCTCTTTTGTCAAGACCTCCTTGCCGTCAGGAGGAGCCCAGCCAAGGAGGGCCAGATAGTTGAAGAGCGCCTGAGACAGGATGCCTTGCTTTTCAAACTGATCGACAGCAGTGGCTCCATGGCGTTTACTCAAACGGGTGTTGTCCTTGCCCATAACCATGGAGAGATGGGCAAAATGAGGCAGGCTGAAACCGAGAGCCTGGTAGATGAGAATCTGGCGGGGGGTGTTGGAGATGTGGTCTTCTCCTCTTATCACATGGGAGATCTGCATCAGGGCATCATCGATAACCACGGCATAGTTGTAGGCGGGAAGTCCGTTGGAACGAACAAGGATCGGATCCCCGATCAATTCCAGATCAAAAGAGAGGGTTCCCCTAACCAAGTCATCGTAGCTGATAGTCCCTTTATCAGGAGTCCTAAGTCGGACCGTTGCCCTCTCCCCATTCTGGATCCTTTCTTTTGCCTTCTGGGGAGGAATGCTGCGACATTGCCCACTATAAACCGGCATTTTTCCAGCCGCTATAGCCTTTCTTCTTTGTTGCTCCAACTCCTGAGGGGAGCAGAAACAGTAAAACGCTTTTTGCCCTTGGAGTAATTTCTGCGTGAAGTCCTGATAAATGTCGAGGCGCAGCGATTGGCAGTAGGGGCCGAATTTGCCCCCCACATCAGGCCCTTCTTGCCAGTCTAATCCCAGCCAGCGGAGATCCCCCTTCAGTCTTTCTTCGTACTCTTTGGTCGACCGCTCAACATCTGTGTCTTCCACCCTGAGGATAAAGACTCCCCTCTTCTGGCGGGCAAAAAGCCAATTGAAGAGGGCTGTACGGGCATTCCCCACGTGGAGGAATCCGGTTGGACTTGGCGCAAAGCGAACCCTAGCTTTATTCATCAGGAATCATATTAATATCCAAAAAGAGCGCAGTCAAGCCGCTCTGCATCAAGCATTTATTCATAATGGGGCCTAGTTTGTCCATTAAACAAGAAAAAATCAATTTAGGAAAATCAAGAAGGCCTGACCCCGACGCAACCTTTTTCTGGTTTGTTGCGTATATATAGATGATAGAAATGAGAAAGGAGACTTAGATGAAATTCAAAACAAAAGTTGCCATTCTTCTCGCTGCCGTGCTGCTGACCCTCCTGGGATTCAATCTGATCGCCTCTTCTGGCGCGGTTGAACTTGTCAAGATTGGAAAACAAGCTGGCTATGAAATCATTTCCAACTATTTGGCCAAGGCAGATACGGCCTCTCATCATTCCTTCAAAGGATAAGACCTAGTGAAAAAAGGAATGATGAGTGTCATCACCAAAATTTGGGAATGGTTGTTCATTGATTTTGAGAGCTGCGAGCTCTCCATTTCCAGAGGCAGATTAAGCCTTTCCAGACAACCGATTCCCCTCCACTAAGAGGCTGCAGTTTCTTCTCCGAAAGAAAAACTGCAGCCTTTTTTTATCCTCCCCCTATTCCTTAACCCACCATTCGGATAAAAATTTTCCTTCTTGGCGAAATCTCCCCGGTAACTTGCCCGCCTTTGGCTGACTATTCTTCCTTCTTGATCAAGACCTGCGCCCAAGCAGCGATGGCTTCACTCCGCCCGATCAATCCTATCCCTTCATGGGTCTTGGCTTTGATACCCAAGTCTTCTTTTTGAACATCAAGAAGAGGACACAAGACATCTTTCATCCGAGAAATATGAGGACACAGCTTTGGCTCTTCGGCGATGATTATTGAATCAATGTTTAAGATTTTGAACCCTCTCTCCCTGAGTGTGCTCACCACTTCTTTAAGCAGCTTTGTACTCTGCATGTCTTTGTATTTAGGGTCTGAATCGGGAAACATCTGCCCGATGTCTTTCTCTCCCATGGCTCCCAAGAGCCCGTCGATGATAGCATGAATCAGGCAATCCCCATCGGAATGTCCGATAAGGCCTTGGGCAAAGTGAATCTCCGTCCCTCCCAAAATGAGTTTTCTCCCCCTTTTGAGCCGATGTATATCAAAGCCAAGCCCTGCTTTAATCTGCAAGAAGAGCCTCCGCTATATGGATATCTTCCGGGCCGGTGATTTTGATATTTTGTGTATCTCCTTCCACAATATACACCTTCTCTCCTATCCGTTCTACCAAGGAGGCTTCATCCGTCCCGTAAAAACTGTCTTCCTTTGCCTTTCTCAAGGCCCTCTCAAGCGTTGTGTAGAGGAATCCCTGGGGTGTTTGAACCTTGAAAAGAGTCAACCTGTCTAACGTCTTCACCACCCTCTCCTCCTCAACCCGTTTGATCGTATCCTCAAGCGAAAGGGCAGGGATGGCCGCACCTTTCTGCTCTGCAGCCTCGATGACCCTGGAGATCAAATCCTTCCCTACCAGAGGTCTAACTCCATCGTGAACGAGAACGATATCTGCCTGGTCTGGCTGAAGTTGATTGAAACCTGCCATCACTGAGTCCTGTCTCTTTTCTCCTCCCCTGACCACTGCCGCCAATTTTTTATAGCGGTTGAGGTACTTTTCTCTAAGCCAATCCTCTCTCACCACCAGGATGATCTCTGTCACCTTCATATGTTCCTCAAAGGTCTCCAGTGTTCTGTCCAAAATAGGTTTTCCTTTCAGAAGCGCAAACTGTTTGGCGCTGCCAAACCGCTTTCCCTCACCAGCCGCAACGATAATGGCGGAAACCTTCTTCATTTCGATTCCTCGTTGTAGCGTCCGAATATCATCTTGCCCACGGTGGTCTGGAGCACAGAGGTGACGGTGATGTCGATATTCCGGCCGATCATCTTCCTCGAGTTATCCACCACCACCATGGTTCCGTCGTCCAAGTAGGCCACTCCTTGATCCTTTTCCTTGCCTTCTTTGAGGATAAAAACTCTCATGGTCTCTCCTGGAAGCACCACGGGCTTCAAGGCGCTGGCCAGCTCGTTGATGTTGAGCACAGTAATGCCCTGGAGCTGGGCAACCTTGTTGAGGTTGAAATCGTTGGTGATGATCTTCCCATCCAGATGCTTGGCCAGTTCAATCAGTTTGGAATCCACATCCCTGGTTTCGGGAAAATCCATCTCAGAGATAACGGTAGAGACTCGAGAGGACTTCTGAAGACGGTCCAGGACCTCTAATCCCCTTCTTCCTCTCTGTCTTTTCATGCCATCGGCGGAATCCGCCACCAGCTGGAGTTCTTTAAGGATAAATTGAGGGATCACAAGGGTACCTTCCACGAAGGCTGTATCGCAGATATCTGCGATGCGGCCATCGATGATAACGCTTGTATCGAGGATCTTGTAGCTTCGTCCCACACTTTTCTCTCTAAAAAAACGAAAGAGGTAGGCTGGATCCAGCCATTCGAACTTCTGGGTTCCCACCAGAAACCCGATGTAAGGCATGATGATGAGAAAAAAGATCCTGATGAAGTAGGTGGTGGAGTTGTCTCGAGCCACAGCTTGATAAATGGAACCAAGCCCCCAACCCAAGAGAACTCCGGCAAAGGTGCCCACCGTTGAGCTCCAGATGATTTTAAACTCGCTTTTCCTGATTCTGGTTTCAAGGTAGGTGATGATGGCGCTCAACAGAAAGCCGAGGATAGCTCCTTGATAGCGCGACAGATTAAAGGGAGGGAAAAAATAGCCCGTCGCCGTTATTAAGGCAACAACGATGATACGAAAAATATGCATGCCCATAATGACATTTCCTCAAAATATGATTCTCAAGGCCTCTCTGATATTATTGACTCCAATCAGTTCTAGAGAGAGTCTCTCTTCCTTCTCCAAGTGAGTCAGATTCCCCTTGGGAAGGATGACTCTTTTAAAACCCAGAGAGTGGGCTTCTTTAAGCCTTGCAAGGGGCTGGCTGACTGAGCGAATTTCTCCACTCAAGCCGACCTCTCCGAAGACCGAAATGTCGGCGGGAATTGGTTTATTCTTGATACAGGAAACCACGGCCAAGATGACGCCTAAATCTGTGGCCGGCTCGTCAACCGCCAAGCCTCCGGCCACATTGAGATAAATGTCCTCTCCGGCAAAGCTAAGGCCTAGCCTTCTCTCCACAATCGCCAGCAGCATAGAAGCTCGAAAATGATCGAGGCCAATGGTCATTCTTCGCGGATTCCCGCTGAATAAGGTGGGGGAGACAAGAGCCTGTATTTCAGCCAGCAAAGGTCGCGATCCTTTGATAGTGCAGACCACAACACTTCCCGCCTCATCGATCGGTCTTTCTTTTAAGAAGAAGGAAGAAGGATTAGGAATGACTTCGAGGCCATGGCCACCCATCTCAAAAATGGCCAGCTCTGAAACTGGGCCAAACCTGTTCTTCAGAGCCCGCAGCACGCGATAAGCATGATCCCGTTCGCCCTCAAAATAGAGGACCACATCCACCATGTGCTCCAATGATTTCGGGCCGGCCAGAGATCCTTCTTTGGTGATATGACCGATAAGGAAAGAGGAGACATCATTCCTCTTGGCAAAGCGAAACACCTGATTGGCCACCTCCCGCACTTGACTGATGGTCCCGGGGCTTGAAGAAAGCTTGGAAGAGAAAACCGCCTGAATGGAATCCAAAACAAAGATTTGAGGCGATAATTTTTCGGCTTGAGCGATGATTCTCTCCAGGTTGTTCTCGGCCAGGAGGTAGAGCTTCCCGTTGCCCAGGCCGAGCCTTTCACCCCGAATCTTGATTTGCTCCAGAGATTCCTCCCCTGAAACATAGAAGACTTTCTCTCCCTGAGCCGAAAAATCACGGCTTAGCTGAAGCAGGAGTGTGGACTTTCCGATTCCAGGCTCACCCCCGATCAGCACCAAAGATCCCAGAACAACGCCCCCGCCAAAGACTCTGTTCAACTCCTCAAGTTGTGTCTTGAATCTCTCCCTTTTTGTCTCTTTGATCTCTTCATAGAGAAGGGGCTTTGAGGGAGGAAAGGCTATCTCGGCACTTACCTCTTCCTCGACTTCTTCGATCAAAGTGTTCCACTCCCCACAGCTAGGACACCTCCCCATCCATTTGGGGGAATTAAATCCACAGTTCTGACAGATAAAAGCGGTCTTTTGCTTCATTGAAGGCCTAACCCAAATCCAAAGAAGAGCTCCCTCTTGGATGCTAAAGTGAAATCATCTATTCCCAAGAGGAGGTACAGATATTTGGAAACAGCATATCTTGTCCACAATCTCAATTGGGGCCGCGGGCTGCGGTTAAAATCAAATCCCTCAAAAGAAACCAGCAACCGATCCTGAAGAGCATAGACATCCACACCGGCTCCAACATTGGATTCCATAATACCAGCTCTGGGGGAGAACGCCCCCCACCGTATACCCGCCTGCACTGAGTAGACAAATCGCTCCAGCCACGGATCCCGAATGACCTGCCCCATGAGAAACTTATCCGAGGCCGGCCATAGTCGGAAAGAGAGCGTGGGTTTCATCAATTGACTCTCGCCGTAATAATCGACCCTCAACCCCAGAGAGAACCGTAATTCAGAGAAGGGATGGATGACCCTCTGCATTTCGCCCACTGTCTCCTGTGCATCTTCATAAAGATCTGGCTGCTGAATCAGCTTCCCCAGGGTTCCTTCTCCCTTGTTGATTCTCTCCAATGACTCGTTCAACAGCTTCAAAGATTCCCCTGTCTTACGAATCAACTCTTTTATGCTTTTCATGTTTATTTTAATTTCCTCTCTATTTTCCTGGACTGTATCCTTGAGGAGCATGATCAGCTCATCCAGATTATGAGCAACTTCCTCCACCCTCTCATCGAACTTCTGGATGGCCTGGGAGGGCATATTCAGGCTGCGGTTGATCTCGTCCTTGTTCTCTCCTAAAATATCCCTCAGATCTGTGGTTAAGGCTGATAGATTCTCCAAGGTCCCACGAAAGTTCGCTCTAGCCTCCTCGCTGCCGATCAGCCCTCTAATACCCTTTCCCGCCTCCTTGACTTCCTCGCCAATAGAAAGCAACAAAGTGCCGATCTGGTCAAAGCTGACCGGGGGGAGACCTTCGATGGTCTCCTGCGGTTGGTAATACTGCTGGCTTTCTCCAGGTAAGATCTCAACGTATTTCTCTCCCAACAGTCCCAACGCTGCCAGGGTGGCCTTTGATCCTAAAGGGACCTTGACTTCGGGATTGAGAGTCATCTCCACTTGGGCTCGGTTTCTCTCCAGCCGAATGTCCTTCACATACCCCGCCTTAACACCAGCCATCCTCACCACGGCACGCTTCTCCAAACCAGCCACTGAATCAAAGCTGACAAAGAGGGAATATCCTTTCTTTTGGAAAAACACACTCAGGTCTCCAACGATGAAGATGAAAAGGGCTAGTATGACCAGAGCTATGGCGATGAACATGCCGATTTTAAATTCCCGCTTCATCAACATCTCCTCGTCAACAAAACACTCTTTTCTTTTACCACGTTCCTCTACCAATTGACAATAGGCCCCGCGGCACGGCCGTGGATGAACTGCTGGATCACTGGATTTTGGGCCTTCCTGATCTCTTCGGGGGTTCCGATCTCGATGATTCGTCCCTCATAGAGCATAGCAATCCTGTCGGCAACCTTGTAAGAGCTCTTCATATCATGAGTGATGGTCACCGAGGTCACCCCCAGCTCCTTCTTCATCATGTTGATCAAGTCGTTAATGGCATCGGCCCGGATGGGATCAATTCCTGTGGAAGGCTCGTCATAAAGGATGATTTCTGGGTTATAGGCAATCGCCCGGGCCAATCCGACTCTTTTCTTCATCCCCCCGCTGAGTTCATGGGGCATGAGGCTCTCCACTCCTCGAAGGCCCACTTTGGCCAGGCTCTCCTTGACCAATTCATTGATTTTCTGAGGGGGAAAATTCATGTACCTCTCTAGGCCAAACCCAACATTCTGGGCCACAGTCATGGAGTCGAAAAGGGCTGAGCTCTGAAAAAGCATCCCAAACTTACGGGTCACCTTGTGAAGCTCAGCCTCTCTGAGTCGGGTTATCTCCACTCCATCAATATAGATTTCCCCTCGATCAGGCTTAATCAGTCCGATGAGATGTTTGATTAAAACACTCTTTCCTGAACCACTCTGGCCGATAATGACCATCGTCTCCCCGCGTTCGATCTCCAGGTTCACGCCACGCAACACTTTGTTGGATCCAAAAGATTTGTGAAGGTCAACGATATGAATCATCATTTTAAGGTTGCCGGAAGGGCCTTGCTGAGAAAAAAATTGACGATCAAGATACTGATGCTGGAGAGAACTACAGTCCGGGTGGTTGCCCGGCCTACCCCTTCTGCTCCACCCTCAGCCCTCAATCCTTGCCAGCAGCCGACAATGGCGATGATAACTCCGAAAACCGCCGATTTGACGAGGCCACTGACTACATCCCAAAGTTCGAGATAGAGAAGGGTATTCTTGAGATAGACAATCCTGTTGACTCCCATGATAAACACATTATAGATAAAGCCTGCAGCGATTCCGATGATATCTCCATAGAGAGTCAGCAAAGGAAGCATGATAAAACAAGCCATAATCCTGGGGACAACCAGATACTTGTTAGGATCAGCGCCCAGGGTAAAGAGAGCATCGACCTGCTCGGTAATCTTCATGGTTCCAATCTCAGCAGCCATGGCTGACCCGACTCTTCCTGAAACCATCAGCCCTACTAGTATGGGGATGAGTTCTTTGGAGAGACCGAGGGAAATTATAGGCCCTCCAAAAGCCTCTGATCCTGGCCCCACATACCGGTGAAAACCGATGTAGGTCTGGAGTCCGAACACAAGCCCACCAAAGGCGGCGGTCAAAGAGACCACAGGGAATGAACGTACCCCTACCTCTTCCATTTGCTGGAGGAAAATCTTCTTTTCCCATGGCTTCCGAAAAATATTCTTAAAGCTTCTCAGGGTCAGGAGTCCCAGCTCTCCCAGCTGCTGGAAAAAAAGATACAGAAGAGAAGACCTTTCTCGATGGAACATTTTAGGCTTCAAAAGAGCGGTACTCCATATCTGCAAAACGTGCGTACTCTCTGATGAAGGCCAGGCCGATCCTGCCAGTGGGGCCGTTTCTCTGTTTGGCTACGTTAATTTCAGCAATCCCTCTCAAAGATTCATCTTGAGGGCGATAAAGCTCTTTTCGATAGATGAAGATGACCACATCGGCATCCTGCTCTATGGCCCCTGATTCTCTCAAATCCGAAAGTTGCGGGATGGGCTCTCGCCGCCCTTTCTCCGGAGCCCGGCTAAGCTGGGAGATCCCCACCACCGGAATCTGTAGTTCCTTGGATAGCTCCTTTAATGAGCGGGAGACGTAGGACATCTCTTGTGTCCTGTTTTCAAAACGTCCCCCCGCACGCATTAGTTGTATATAATCGACAAAGAGCAAATCGAGGCTCTGTTCCATCTTGAGCCTTCTTGCCTTGGCTTTCATCTCCATCACGGTCAAAGCGGCAGACTCATCTAAGAAGATCTTTGCTCGCGAGAGGGATTCAGCACTCAGTTTGAGCCTCTCGAATTCTCTGTCCCCGATAAAACCTGTTCTCACCTTTTTTATGTCCAACTGGGCCTCGGCACAGAGAAGCCGGATCACAATCTGTTCTTTGGCCATCTCCATAGAGAAAAAGCCCACAGAAAAGTCGGTCTTCACTCCCACATAATGAGATATGTTCAGGCCCAGAGCCGTCTTTCCCATAGAAGGACGAGCAGCGATAACGACAAACTCGGAATTGTGGAAACCAGAAGTTAAACTGTCCAAGTCACGAAACCCAGTAGGAATTCCAGTGACCGCTTCTTTCCGATCATGAAGAGCCCGAATCATCTCCAAAGCGGGCTCTGTCAGCATTCCCACCTTGACAAATCCAGGCTTTATCCTCTGTTCCGCCACCTCTATGATGGCTGCCTGAGCTTCATCAAGAAGTTGATCGGCATCCTCTTTTTGTTCGTAACTGGAGGAAATAATTTTTGCTGAAGAAAGGATCAAGCGCCGGAGGAGGGACTTCTCTTTAATGATCTGGGCATGATATTCTATGTTTAAGCTTTTGGGCACCCCATCCATAAGGGAAGACAGATATGCGGCACCTCCCACTTCCTCAAGGGTCCCGGCCCTCTGTAGCTCTTCGCTCAAAGAGAGCAAATCCACAGGTATGCCTTTATCCACAAGAGTGATGATCTTCTCAAGGATCTTCCGGTTAGCCTCTTTATAGAAATCCTGAGGCGCAATGATGGAAAGAACCACATTGAGATTTCTATCATTAACCAGAATCCCGCCCAGAACTGTTTTTTCTGCCTCCGGGCTATGAGGAGGCGTCTTCTTGAGAAACATCAAATCGAGTTCCATGTTCCCTTCCTATATCCAAAAAATAGATTCGACCTATTTTGGCTTTTCTTCGCCCCTCTCTATCTTTTCTTCCTCGGTTTCCTTTTCCTCTTTTTTCCTCTTCTTCTTTTTCTCGACTTTGACCTCTTCAATTACCTGCGGCCTTTCCTCCTCTTTTCTCTCAGCACTCTCCTCTGGTTCCTCTCCAGCAACTTTTTCTCCCTTCTCCTCTGCAAGCTCCTTCTTCTCCTCCACAGGAGGGGCTTTTTTCTCTTTGGCGGAATCTTCTTCGCTGAGGACTTCTATCTTCACCTCTGCCTTTTCATCATGAAAGACTTTGATGGGGACAGTGTAATTACCCAATCTTTTGATTGGTTCTTCTAGCAGAATCTTCTTCTTGTCAACCTCCATCCCTCTCTCAGCCAAGACCTCTCTAATGTCTGCAGCGCTCACTGAGCCAAAAATAACATCTTTTTCCGCTGTTTTTCTGACGAAGGTCAATCGCGTCTGGTTAAGTTTTTCGATAATCGTCTGATGTGATATCCTCTCCAGTTCGTATTTTTTTCTCAACGCCTGCTGTTCCATCTCTATCATTTTCATGTTGGAGGGCGTAACCTGAAGAGCCAGTCTTTTTGGAATGAGATAATTCCTCCCGTATCCTGCTGCAATGTCGACTATGTCGCCCTTTTTCCCTAAATTCTCGATGTTTTCTCTCAGAATAACTCTCATCTTCCTTCTCCGCTCGGAGACAAAAATCTCAGTCCGCGATGAAAGGAAGCAAGGCCAGTAACCGCGCTTTCTTTATCGCTGTGGAAAGCTTTCTCTGATGGAAGGCACAGGTCCCGGTCATTCGCCGTGGCGCTATCTTCCCCCTGTCTGCCACATACCTCTTCAGAATATCCACATTCTTGTAGTCGATTTCCTTTACATTTCTCTCACAAAACCGACAGGTTTTTTTCCTGGGCGGAAAGTACCTCCGGGCTGTAGTCCTCTCGCTTCTCTGTTCTTTAGCCATTGCCTATTCCTCCTTAGCTTCTTTATCCGAAGAGGATTCTCTTTGTGCTGCCCAGTCTTCTCCTCTTGCAGGAGCCTCTTCTTCCTTTGGGGTGGGCTTCGTCTTCTTCCTCCGGATATTCTCTCTGGTTTCCTTCCTAACAGTCAAGTAACGGATGACTGTATCAGCCTGTTTGAACCGCCTTTCTAGCTCTGCAGGAATTTCTGATTCACCTTCATAGCGAAACAGAACATAAAAGGCTTCCTCAAACTTGCTGATGGAATAGGCGAGTTTTTTCTTCCCCCATTCTTCTTTATTGACCATCTTGCCCTTTTTCTTGGCGATGACATCTGCCATCTGAGTGATGAGGCCTTTTGCTTCTTCTTCAGTGAGGTTGGGGGAAATCAGAAAAACTGTTTCGTACTCTCTCATCTTAACCTCCTTATGGATTCAAGCTCCTTCTCCAAAGAGAAGGAACAAGGAGTTCCCTCATAAAAAGGAGGAACACCTTTCTGTATAGAGATACTCTTTATTCAATGGAGAGCAGACTCTGAAGAAGCCTGTCTCCCTCTCCTTTTTCTATTATACATATTCATGGCTTTCTCTGTCTCGCCAGAAATAACAAGGTCGAGAGCCTCTCGGGCAAGCTTTAAACTCTGCTCAAGAAAAGGGCCCTCTTCTTTATGAAAAGTGGAAAGGACAAAATCAACCATATCCTCAGCAGAATCTGCAGATCCTATTCCGATCCTTATCCTGGGGAATTGCGTAGTTTGAATCTCTTCTATGATAGAGGCCACTCCTTTATGGTTTCCTGCTCCACCCTCTTTTCTGACCCTTATTTCTCCCAATGGAATATCCAGATCATCATAGACAACCACCACGTTCTCCGGTCTCACTCCCCCTTCTTTGATTATACTCTTGACTGCGATGCCGCTCTGGTTCATATAAGTCTGCGGCATAGCTAGAAGTACTCTTTCCTTGCCTCTCTCGACAACACAAGTTTTGGAGCGAAAACTTCTCTTCTTCAAAAGAACCTTCCAATCCTTAGCCAGGTTTCGCACAAAAAGGAATCCTACATTGTGCCGAGTTCTGGAATAGTGCTTTCCTGGATTTCCCAGTCCAACAACAGCCCACACATATCACTCCTTCTTCTTTTCTTCCTGTTCTTCTTTCTTCTCTTCCGCCTCTTCAGCCCTCTCCTTCTTGATGACTTCGGGTTCCTCTTCCTCGCCGATGATTTCTTCTTTCTCCTCTTCCACAACCTCTTCTTCTGCTTGTGGTGGTTCGATATGGACGATCACAGTATTGGGATCGGCTAAGATCTCCACTCCCTCAGGCGGGCTAAGATCTTCGATTTTCAAAGATTGGTTAAGATGAAGACCGCTTATGTCGATTGCGATGTGTTCAGGGATATCCTTGGGGAGACATTCTATCTCCACCTCTCGAGTGACCACATCTACAAATCCTCCTTCTGTTTTAACCCCGATCGCTTCCCCCTCAAAAAGGAGAGGCACAGAAACTTCAATCACCTTATCCATGGCAATTTGGATGAAATCTGTGTGCAGTATTTCATCCGAGACAGGATCCCTTTGGATCTCTTTGATCATAGCGTCTGTTGTCCCGGAATCGAAAGAAACCTTGAATATGGTATTTTCTCCAGATTCAGATTTTAAAATCTTGAACAGATCTTTCTTCTCTATGATTAGGGGAACAGTATCAGTATCCGCTCCGTAGAGAATAACGGGAATTCTTCCTTCTTTTCTCAAGCGTCTGGCTGCATTCTTTCCGAAAACTTCCCTCTTCTCAGCCTTGATGCTTATATTCATGATCTCTTCCTCCTTACATGAATAAAGAGCTTACGGATTGTCCTTCGTGAATCCTCCTTATGGCCTCTCCAAATAGAGATGCCACTGAGAGAAGAACAATCTTTTGACACTGGCTGACATTCTCTCTCAAAGGAATGGTGTTGGTCAGAATCAATTTTTCTATCTCTGAGTCTTCAATCCTATCCACTGCACTACCAGATAAAACTGCATGGGTACAGGCTGCAAGTACCTTTCCTGCGCCAGCTTTTTTCAAGGCTTCGACGCTATTCACCAGTGTACCTCCTGTATCCACAATATCATCCAGAATGACTGCGTCACAACCCTTTACTTCGCCGATGACATGAAGCACTCGGGCAACATTTGGAGCTGGCCTGCGCTTATCGATGATAGCAAGTCTTGCTTCAATCCTCTTGGCAAACATCCTTGCTCTTCCTACTCCCCCCGCATCAGGAGAAATAACCGTCAACTCTTTCAGGGCGAGACTCTGGATATGATTGGCCAGCACAGGGGCTGCTACCAAATTATCGACCGGGATGGAAAAAAACCCTTGTATTTGGGGCGAATGCAGATCCATGGTTAATACCCTGTCTGCTCCTGATGCTTCCAAGAGATCGGCAACCAGCCGAGCAGATATGGGAACACGAGGCCTATCCTTCCAATCTTGACGCGCATAGCAATAATAGGGAATAACTGCGGTGATCCTTCCGGCAGAAGCCCGCTTGAAAGCATCGATCATGAGGAAAAGTTCCATCATATGAAAATTTGCGTTGAACGAGCCGGATTGGATCACAAAAACATCTTCACCCCGGACATTCTCATCGATATAAAAATGAATCTCTCCATCGCTGAACCGCTCCAAGACACATTTTCCTAGATCGATTTTTAAGTAGCTAGCAATTTCTCCAGCCAAAGCCTTGTTCGATGATCCTGAAAAAATTTTCATTCTTCCGTCCTCATTCAATCGTTCTCCTCCCCCTTACCTCAAGGGAAAGATAAGCTTTTTTTGTTGTCTCGTGGCTGGGGTGGGAGGATTCGAACCTCCGAATGGCGGATCCAAAGTCCGCTGCCTTACCGCTTGGCTACACCCCAGCTTTTAACTCTTTCCAATAGCGACCTCGCGGTACGGTCTCCACTAAAAATGCGGGGTTATCCCTTATCAGTTCTTTGGCTACCTTTTCGGCTCTCTCCACCCCAGGGAAAAGGCCAAAAACAGCAGATCCTGTTCCGCTGATCAATGACAGCTCTGATCCTTGACTCTGGAAAAGGTTCTTGATGACTTTTAATTGAGGATGTAAAGTAAAAACTGTTTCTTCTAAACTGTTTTCCAGTAAGTCAAATTCTCGCCGCTCTAAAAACCTGATAATTTTACTTTCTTTAAGTGTGGAAGTCAAGGAAGGCTGATAGCGCTGATATACGGTGGCTGTGGGTATGGAGATGGGAGGCAAGATCAGGACACAAAAAAGGGGTTCCAGATCAGGAAGGACCGTTATTTCATCTCCCCGTCCTAATCCCAAACAAAGACCTCCTTCAAGAAAATAAGGGACATCTGCTCCAATCTCTTTGCCTAGAGCCATTAAGTCTTTCTTATCCAAACAAAGTTCCCACATCCTGTTCAAAGCAAAGAGTGTCATGGCGGCGTTTGAACTTCCGCCGCCCAATCCTCTCCCAGCAGGCACCCGTTTTGTCACCTCGATCTTTACTCCTCGAGACCGAATGTACTTCTCCTTTAGAAGGCTGGCCGCTTTGAAAATAAGATTGTTTTTACTCCAAGGAATGGAAGGATCATCTCCATCTAAAAGAATATCATCAGAGCGGATTTTGATGAACTCAAGGTCATCATACAGATTGATGCTCTGGAAAAGAGTCCTAATTTCATGGTAGCCGTCTTTTCTCTTTCTCAGGACCTCTAATCCAAGGTTGACCTTGGCGAAGGATCGAATTCTCATCATCTCCTCTCGTTCATCATTTCCTCAATTTCCTCCCAAGTCTTGAGCTGGTAATTCTTCAAGAAGTGCAAAGAAAAAACCTCTTTTTTCACAGGGTTATTGAACCTGAGTTGGAGGATGGTGATCCGTCCTTGACTTGAAGGATGATGAAAGGCAAGCCGACGGACCACGCCTGTGTTCTTGAAGAATTCTATAACCTCAAACTCAAGATCTCCCCGGTGCCCTCTCTTTATCCTTCCTGCTTGGTCCTTCTCAAGAAACCATTCTTCTCGTCCATAATCACTGCTCTTCTCTTCCTGCTCCTTCCATTGTCCGCTTAGGATGCTCACCAGCTCATGGAGCTTCAACTCAAATCCAAGGAATCTATCGATAATCTCGCCCTCTTCTCCTCGCCAATAGACCTTCTTGGATGGAACGAGAAAGAAAGACTCTTCTTCCTGGATGACGATCTGATAAAGAGTCTTGCCTAAGATACTTGAGACATCGATGCGGCCCTGATTGGGGAGCTGAAAAAGGAAAGAAAACTTTGACTTCGCTGTACCCTGTTCGTTGCTTGTCCTCAAAGAGGCATAGCCCTCCATTCTTTTTATCTCGGAGGGCGGTGGGGATATCCTGACTTGGGGGATAGTGCAGCTTAGGCTCCAGAACAAGGCCGCCAGAATCAACAGCCAAGGCTTCTGCAACCCCGATCTCCTCCTCAGGCCCGCATTAGTATTTAATGCTGTCGGCGCTTGTCCTCTTGTCCTTCGGAAGGGGACTGTTCTTTATCGTCCATGAGCCTAAACCCATAATCTTCTGTCTTTATGGGCTTCTTCTCCTCCTTTTGCTCCTTTCTTTCCCTTGCGGATTCTTCAGATTTCACCTGATCAACGAGGTGAAAACCGTAGTCTTGGGCTTTGATCCTCCTTTTCTTTTTCTTGCGAAAGTAAGGATAGAAGGGAGACTTGATTGTTCTTCCAAAGCAGGAAAGATTAGGGTTAAAGATCAGAAGAAGGACAAAAAGGCCAAAGAGAATTAAAATTGCATAAAACCCAAAGCTCA